>Ga0265338_10000310_pt1 | contig 88170 bp, 65 predicted proteins | sample 42126metaG_FD_193579 | JGI IMG/M metagenome (GOLD analysis project Ga0265338, IMG submission 193579) | Rhizosphere microbial communities from Carex aquatilis grown in University of Washington, Seatle, WA, United States - 4-21-26 metaG | ecosystem: Host-associated > Plants > Roots > Rhizosphere...
AGCTTCCAGCGGGCGCCTAGCCGCCCGCTGGAAGCTGGTCAGCCCTGAAGTGAATGTGTAACCTCTAACCAACATAGTGTTACCCATGTATTGAACCTGATGTGTTACCTATGTTCTGACTGCGCCCCCTGAAACGTGACACCTGTCACCCGACACCTGGCACCTGACACATTCTTTATCATCCTGCGATTTTACCACGCCTCTGCTACCTTGTAATCGCGACCGTCGCGAAGTCAGTCACTTTTTTTAAATAATTTTTTAATCCTGTAAGAACCTTGTAATGAATTGTTTATGTGAAATTTAATTGCACTTTTCGCAGCTGTTCCTGAAATTGTGCTCATTTTTTATTGGCCAAATCCCTCACCTTTCCCGCAATCCACTGGACACCTTCTAAACACCGCCTTAAGGTCAAATATCTATTGGTCTCTTGGGCATCCGGATTGTGAGTATTAAATTCTATAAGATTTCGATCGGTTTCCTCATCCTCTTTTCACTGGTATGCCTTGCCTTGCTGGCCGACTCTCTCCGCCGCTATTCAGAACTTGAGAGCGATGTGCGATATGCGAACGACATCGTTTGGTCGTTTGATGAAAACCGCGATGATGCTTTTAAAAGCGACGTTACAAACGCTGCCGATATCCTTTGGCGGCTTCACTACCCCGGTATGCCGTGGCGGGGCAAGCCGGAGCCATTTCATGGTTCTCTCGCTAATTTGGTTGAGCATTGTCGATTGAGATGTGAGCGCGACATCATAAATTATCTCCGGGCAAAGACCGGGGAAAATTTAGGCAATGATCCCGAAGCGTGGATATTTAAATACGCCGGCGATCAATCAAAGGCCGGACTAAAGGCCATGAAAGAACCCGATGCGTCTCCTGGACAATCGACAAATTAGAACTCTCCACGCCATGCGCCCGTACATTGCATTCCTCGGCTTGATTCTAACCATCGCTGGCTGCGCCACCCATAAAAAACCGTCAACCGCCGTTTCAGATACACCTGTGGTCACCATTTCGTTCCACAGAATTATTGCCACCAACGACAACACTTACATTGCCCTTTTCGATATGAAGAATACCGGCGATTCAGATTTGTGGTTTAGTGGATACGGCTGCGAAGATCCGATATCCATTGTGCAGCATAAGAGTTTCTTTGGGGGCTGGGCTGGTCCCAGCGAGGCATTTGGATGGTGCGGCAATGGATTAATCCGATGTCGGTTGGCGGCTGGCAAATCGAGGCCCTTTTGCTGCGACTTCCCGTTGCAGAGGAACCGGACTTTTCGATTGGGGATTGAATTTTCTCTTCGTGAAATTCCCTCAGACTCCAGCCCAACTTTCACTTATTGGAGCGAGGATATCCATCCTGATGTGAATGCGACGGTACCATAATCGGCAAACCCTTCACTTGCTTCCCGGCTTCACCGCCGGAACCTTCGCCAGATCCGCCGGCAAATGATCCGGCTTGAACGTCTCCACCTGCATCGCAATGAGGCTAAACGTCGGCACACCGAGATTCACCACGCCGTTGGAACGATCCACAATCATCGCCACGCCCGCGACATTGCCACCGTGCGCACGCACGATGTCCATCGTCTCCTGCACCCGGCCGCCTTTGGTCACCACGTCTTCCACTACCAGGATTTTTTCGGCGGGCGAAATCTTGAAGCCGCGCCGCAACACCAGCAGCCCCTCCTCTTTTTCCACAAAAATGAATCGCACGCCGAGCTGCCGCGCCACTTCCTGCCCGATGACCAATCCGCCCATCGCCGGCGCGATCACCGTCGCCATGCCAAGTGATTTCACTTTTGCCGCGAGCGCCGCGCCCAGTTTTTCTACGACCGGCATCTGTTGCAGCGCCAGCGCGCATTGAAAAAATTGGCGGCTGTGCAGGCCGCTGCGGAGAATGAAATGCCCTTCCAACAACGCCCCGCTATCGCGAAAAACTTTAAGAACCTCGTCCTGAGTCATGAACGTAGTTTCGGGTTTGGCGTTTCGCGTTTCAAGTTTGTTCGCATCTACGGATGAACTACCGGTGTGGCGCGAAAGAACATTTGCGAGTCATGGGCGGTCGTGCCCCATGGGAATGCGTGCGAACCGGGGTCCGGATAAAAATTCGTGACCGCAGTCCAGCCGGCCAGGTTCGTCGAAGTTTGAAATTGATATTGCCAGAAGGGTTGGCCGAAGCTGGTCACGGTTAAACTTCCATTGGAGAACGGCGATATTTGCAGGCGCGGCACGACGATGTTCGTATATTGGCTCTCGAGGGCGGCGGCGCCCATCATCAAGTCCGACGAAGACGAGCTGGTCGTGATTTGTTCAGGAATACTGCCGTTCCGCCACCAGGCGGAGCCGGGGCCTTCCGCCGGTCCGCCCCATGAACCGCCATAGTAACCGTTTGTCCGCGCGTTGGCATAAATGCTGTCCGCCGTTCTCCACAAAGCGGTCCAATGTTTCGCCTCGATTCCTGTCAGCGGTAAAACTTCCCGTGCCCAGTCGCTGGCAAATGTTCCTTGCGTCCACGCATCACGGTCATCGAGATATATTCCGTTCGTCGTCAACAGCGCCGTATTGTAAATCGCATTGGCGGTCCGGATGGCGCGACTCAAATAATTCGTGTCCCCGGTCATTTGATACAGCCGTGCGTGCAACAATCCCATCGCCAGGGCGCCACCCAGGGAAACGACGCTGTTGGTCTCGGCGATCTGATTGAACCGGTCCTGTCCCATCGGGCCGGAGGAATCATAGTCCGTCCAGTATAAACCGTCGCTTCGCAACAAATGCGTTTCCATCCAGGTGTAGCTTTGAAACGCCCGGTCGTAAAAAGGCTGGTCACCGGTCGATTGATAAATGCGGAAGGCCGACAGCACAATCGCCGCCTGGTAAAGCGATTTGATTTGTTTGGCGTCGCTATACCACATTCCGCCGCCAAGCTGGTTGTCGAGCCACCGGCTGAATGCGTTGTTGACGAGGCCTTCGGCACAGGACAACGCATTCGGATCGCCCGTCACGTCATATGCATCCAGATACATGACGGAAGACCAGCCGGCATCATCCACGGCAAAATTGTTCGCCCCGGCGCCGCAGGCCTGCAATTCGTTCGTCGTGAAAACGCTTCCGGTCCGGCGCCAATCTGAGGCGAGGATTTGCTGCAGCGTGGGATTCCCGGTCGTGCGCCAAAGGCTGTGCACGGCCACATACCACATGGCGCGTTCCCACAAAACGCCGCTGGGTATGCTGAGATTCGTCGTGAATCCATTTTGCGTGTTCAGTATCTGGCCGGCTTGCGCGCTCCCCGCCCACCAATGGGTAAGCAGGTCGTTGGCTGCGGCTGTGGCAATCAAAAGAAAATGTTCATTCGTGTTCGCCACCGCCGGCAACTGGACATTGTCCAACAGCACATTGGTCACCGGCGTGTCCACTTGCATGTTGGCAAAATCAACCACCGCGCCGTTCACGCGAAAACCCGGAACGGCCACCTGGTCCAGCGCCGTCACCGGCACAGGCGGGCTCATCGCGTTGAAATAAAAACCGTTGGTTGCCAGGACAACGACCTGAAACGAATTACTCGTCGGCCGCGCGATCCAAACGTGGTAATCCGGCGCCCCTCCGTCCAGCCATCCACTGTCGATCACCGTGTGGAATGTTCCGTCGTTGTATTGCGCCTGGATAAGAACCTGGCCGGATGAGTTGTCTGTCACATTCACAACCACCTTGGAAGAAAATGTCCCGGCAGGCTTCGACAACCCCAGGCTGCCCACGCCGGTAGTGCCGCTATTCCCGTACAATGTCCGAAAGCTCATGTCCGCCTGGAATTGCCAGTTTGTGCCGATGGCCATGTTGGTCCGCCAGGTCGTGCTGTTGGCCGGATTATCGCAGCGATAAAAATAAACGCCCGGCTGAGGGTTGATAAACGCCCATCCACTTTGCTCCGGAATCCAATTCGTCTGGCTGTTGCTGAAATCATCGAAGTATTGGGTTGCCGCGCTGCGAAATCCCCAAAACACGGACAGGCCCATGAAAAGCCATAGCCTAAACGCATTTGTGGCACTGCTTTTCATGCTGTCCATATTAGTCGAAATAAAACTTTGGTTCAACACTTGGGTCATTTTCATTTTCCTCGTGTTCCAGGCCGCTCTGCCGCTAATTTTTCCCCGTGCCCAAATGGGTCAAGTTCATCATCGCCCTCCTGCTCCTGCCGGTCTGCGCCGGCGCGGCCATGGCTTTGTGGATGGTCATCACGCATAGCGGCGAGGCCGAAACCATCTGGGTCGCCATCGTCGCCGGCCTCGGCTGTTGGATCGCCATCTATCTGCTCCTGCCCCGGCCCATGTGGATCTACGTCTTCGGCCACGAACTCACCCACGCGCTCTGGGCGTGGTGTTGCGGCGCGGAAGTCAAAAAGATGAAAGTCACTTCCAGCGGCGGCCACGTCATCCTTTCCAAGACCAATTTTCTCATCACGCTTGCCCCTTATTTTTTCCCTTTGTACGCCGTCCTCGTCGTGGGTGCCTTCGTCCTGGGCAACCTGCTCTGGCACTGGCAGCGCTACGAAGTCTGGTTCCACCTGCTCCTCGGCGCCGCGTACGGATTCCATGTTTCCCTTACCTGGGAAACTCTCAAGACGCAGCAATCCGACATCACGTCGCAGGGTTATTTATTTTCCGCCGTCATCATCTTTATCGGCAATGCCCTGATTTTATTGGTGGGAATCCCCCTTTTGGCGGCCAAAGTGGATGTCGCCACCGCCATCGGTTGGTGGTTTGAATGCACCGGGCAGGTCATTCATTGGATTGGCCGGCTGTTGTGACCAGCTAAAATTTAGCTACAATGATGATTGGCATGAGAGTTGTCCTTAATTCATCCTTGAAATCAACCGATGGTTAGTGCAGAACAGCCTGCGCTGTAAATTGAACTATGGACCTTGGCGACATTCTGACCAAAGACCAGATCATCACCGACCTCAAAGCCGTCGATCGCTGGCAGGCGATTGATGAACTGATCGGGAATCTGGTTGCGACCGGCAAAATCAAGGCGGAGAACAAAGACACCATTTCCGCCGTTGTCCGCAAACGCGAGCAATCCATGAGCACCGGCATCGGGTTCGGCATTGGCATCCCCCACGCCTCCACCGACCTCATCCATGAAGTCGTCGGCGCGCTGGGCCGCTCCAAGGCGGGCGTCAATTTCGATGCGCTCGACAACCAGCCCGTCAATCTCGTCATGCTGTTCCTCGTTCCCCAGGGTCAATTTCAGAAACATCTCCACACGCTCGCCAATATCGCCAAGCTGCTGCACAAGGCGGAATTCCGCCACGCACTGCAACAGGCGCCGGACGCCGATGCCATGCTCAAGGCCATCAAAGAGCACGGTGGAAAATGATTCCGGAGCTTGTAGCCAGGGACCGCTGGCAGGCCATTGATGAGTTGATTGAACAACTCGTCTCCTTCGGCAAGATCAAACCCGAAGATCGCGACGCCATCACCGCCGCCGTCAAGAAGCGCGAAACCGCTACGGCCACAGGCATCGGTTACGGGGTTGCCCTGCCGCACGCGTCCACGGACCTCGTCAAAGATGTCGTTTGCGCTTTCGGCAATTCCACGGAGGGCATCGACTTCGAAGCTTCTGACAATTTGCCGGCCCACCAGGTGGTTTTGTTCCTCGTGCCTTCCGGACAATTCCAAAAACATCTGCACACGCTGGCCAGCATCGCCAAAGTGTTGCACCGCCCGGAATTTCGCGAGGGCCTGCGCAAGGTCGGCGACGAAGCCATCCTAAAAGATTTGGTCCGCGCTAACTATGGCGACCGACGCTCCATTTCCTTCTCTGCCCTCCCGCACAAACAGATCACCGCCCGCCTCCAAGCCGCCGTGCGTGGCGTATTGCCGGATGCCGATGTCTCGTCCGTCCTTGTGCGTCCCTGTCCGGACCCGAAATTTGGCGACTACCAGAGCAACGCCCTGATGGCACTGGCCAAGGCGCGCAAACTGAACCCGCGCCAGCTCGCCACCGATGTGCTCGCCAAACTCGATGTTGCCGAATGGTGCGAGAAAGTCGATATCGCCGGCGCCGGCTTCCTGAATTTTCACCTGAAGAATTCCGCGCTGGCGGAAACGCTTCAGTCTGCCGCACGCGGTGATCATCTGTTCTTCGAAAAAGCGTCCGCGCCCAAAACTGTCGTCGTGGATTTCAGTTCGCCCAACGTCGCCAAGCCCATGCACGTGGGCCATATCCGCTCCACCGGCATCGGTGACGCCATCCAGCGAACGCTCCGCCTGCTCGGACACCACGTCGTCACCGATAATCACATCGGCGATTGGGGCACGCAGTTCGGTTTATTGTTGCTCGGTTGGAAACAGCATCTCAATCAGCAGACCCTCGCGACCGATCCCATTGGTGAAATGGAACGGCTTTATAAATTGGTCAACGCCGAGAGCGAGGCCAATCCCGCCATTCGCGACGCCGCGAAACAGGAACTCGTCAAACTGCAAGGTGGCGATGAAGAAAACCTGCGCATCTGGCGCGAGATGATCCGCCTCTCGCAGATCCAATTCGATACGCTCTACGCGCGGCTCGGCGTTAAATTCGACCAGGCGCTCGGCGAAAGTTTTTACAATCCTCAGCTCGGCAATGTCGTGAACGATCTGTTGAAACGCGGCATCGCGCGTGAAAGCGAAGGCGCGGTCGGCGTGTTCAGCGATGGTTCGCTGCCGCCCAAAGAAGACCCGTTCCTCGTCAATCGCGATGGCGAATGGGTTCCCGACCCCGCGCTCGTCCGCAAGAGCGACGGCGGTTTTAATTACACCACCACCGATCTCGCTACGATCGATTATCGTCTCAAGACCTGGTCACCCGCCGATATCGTCTATGTCGTGGACGACCGGCAGGGCCCGCATTTCAAAAAACTTTTTATCATCTTCACCCGCTGGCAGCCCGACGCGGCGAACAAAGTGAAACTCGTCCACGTCGGCTTTGGAAAAATTCTCGGCGAAGACGGCAAGCCCTTCAAAACCCGCAGCGGCGAGACCGTGAAGCTCGCTGAGTTGCTCGATGAAGCCGAGGAACGCGCCTTCAAGATTGTTTCCGAAAAAAGCCCCGAGTCGCCGGAAGCCGAACGCCGTGAGATTGCGCGCGTGGTCGGCATCGGCGCCGTGAAATACGCTGACCTCCTGCCGAACCGCCAGAGCGATTATATTTTCAGTTGGGACAAGATGCTCGCGCTGCAAGGCAACACCGCGCCGTATCTGCTTTACGCCTACACGCGCATCCGCAGCATCTTCCGCAAAGCCGAAGACGGCGCGACCGCCGCTCCGCATCACCCATCGCTGCTCCTGACCGCGCCGGAAGAACTTGCGCTCGCCAAGCATCTGCTCAATTTCGGCCTCACGCTCGAAGCCGTGGCAGAGGATTATCGCCCGAACCTGCTCTGCAATTATCTGTATGACCTCGCCGGACGCTACAGCTCGTTCTACGAGAATTGTCCGGTGCTGAAATCCGAGGGCGAAACCCGCGCCTCACGCCTCGCCTTGTGCGACCTAGCCGCCCGCGTGTTGAAGCAGGGCCTGGAATGTTTGGGAATCGAAACAACCGAACAGATGTAGGGAATCGTGGCAGTCCTCTCCGCCATTCCCTCGCCCACGCAGTGGGAGAGGGTGCGGCGCAGCCGCGGGTGAGGGCTATGAGCGAAGCTCTAATCAAAAAGGAGGGGCGCAATTAACCCGCCGGTTTTGTAGATTGAGTCTCACACCATTTCTGCCACATCATCCGATAGGCCGACTCCACCTGTCGCGCAAACCGGTCGGCATCCATCAAAACAGATTTCTCCATCCGCGCCCGCAGGCCCGCCCGCAATTCGCGCAGGCGCGGCAGGTCGTTCGCCAGTTGCACCGCCAGTTTTACGTAGTCGTCTTTGGTGGTCGTCACCAGTTCCGGCAATCCGAGATTGGTAAGGATGCTGCAGCTTCCCCGTGACGCTATGGTCGCACCCGCGCGCGTCACCAGCGGCACGCCCATCCACAACCCGTCCAACGTCGTCGAGTGGCCGGTATACGGAAACGGGTCGAGCGCCAGGTCGATCTGGTTGTAGAGCGCGAGATATTCCAACGGCTTTTGTTTGGGCTGACATACCAGGCGCGCCGGCTCTACGTTCAACGTCCCCGCCAGCCACGCGATGGTTTTTCCTTGGGGCGGCATCAACATCATTCGCGAGCTGGGAACCGCCGCCAGCACTTCCCGCCACATCTCCAATACGCCCGCATTGATCTTGGCGAAATTGTTAAGGCATCCAAAAGTGACGCAGCCGTTCGCATCGGCGGGTAACGGCCCCACGGCCGGGCAGCCGGCGAGCGGTTCAAAACACCAAAATGTTTCCAGCCGCACAGTTTGTTCGGTGTAATAACCATCCGTCCCGGCCGGGTCGAGCACCGCATCGGTCAGCCGGTAATCCATCCGCTTCATTCCGGTGGACCCGGGATAGGCCATGAACGCGACCTGCACCGGCGCCGGTTTCCGGGCGAAAACTCCCAGCCGCATACCTTTCATGTGCATGTTCAGGTCGATCAGGATATCGACTTTGTCTTCCGTTACCTGCTGGGCAAGTTCTGCGTCCGTCATTTTTCCCGTCCCCCGCCAGTGATCCGTGAAGCGGCGAAACTGTTCCGTGAAATCATCCTCCTTGCGTGTATCCGAATAGCAAAAGATTTCGAATTGCGCGCGGTCATGTTTGCGCAACAGCGGCAGCAGATTATGGCCGACCACGTGATTACGAAAGTTTGGCGAAACATAGCCAACCCGCAACCGGCGTCCTGATACAGGCTGGTTGTCATGGCGGGTGACACACGCTGTTGATTCTTCCAGCTTCCGTCCCCACTCCACATGTTCGCTATATATCTGTTCGGGGCTGCCCGCCGGGTCAAAATGCATCGTATACAGCAAGGCGCTCCACCCAACCGTGTGGCCCGGATAGCGCCGCTTTCCCTCCCGGAACAAAGCCATGGTTTCTTCGATGCGCCCGCATTTACTGAGCACGTTGCCCAGGCTTAGATAGGCTCGGTGATGATCGGGGGCCAGTTCCAGCGCGGTGCGGAGTTGTTTCTCCGCGGCATCCAGGTCGCCTTCGCGGCTTAGTAATCTCGCCAGATTACAGCGCGCATCAATCGCCTGCGGCATCAATTCAATCAGCCGTTCCCACATCTGGCGGGCAAGGTCCGGCTGGCCGCATTTGAAAAAAATGGGTGCCGCCGATTGGAGGACGCCGGGGATACGCGGGCCCAGCTCCAATGCTCTCTTGATCGACGCCAGCGCCAGGTCTTTGCGCCCGGCTTCAACCGCAATGATCGCCTGGAAGCACAGGCCCCGGATGTTCCCCGGGTCCTGCCTTAACAACTGGATCACCACCGGCTCCGCACTGATGTAGTCGCCCGTTTTTAAACAATCGCTGGCGCGGTCCAATAGATTTTGTGCTGAGGGAGTTATCATTCGAAGTTCGGCTGCCGCAAATAATACTTTTGTTGCGCGGCGCGGCGCGGAATCGAGGCTGAACAAGTAAGCGGTTCAAGTCAAGCGTGTCCGGCCAAACCCGCGACGACGCGAAAAAAAATCGTCACAACGCAATCTGTTTTTCTTATCATTTGAAGCAATTCTTCGAGTTTTGTGATTCCTGGATTTTCCCCCATAGTCGCCACCAGTTGATGGTGGTCAGGTAAATCAGACAGGTCCTAATCATAAAGGTGGAAACCCAAACTAACTTCAAATTGTTGTATGAAAAAAATATCGTTGTTCTCTCCGGCATTTTGTTCTGTGCCGGCATCTCATCGGTCATCGCCCAAACTAACACCATTGCCGATTGGACTTTCGAGTCCGTTAGCATTCTCGCTCAAACGAACACCCCGGCCGACGGTAACGTTCTGCCGATCGCCGCCGACGTGGGTTCCGGCTCCCTGACCGGGCATCACGCCACGGCCGTTGGTAGTGAATTTTCCACCCCTTCAGGAAACGGATCCTCCAAAGCGCTCAGCGCCAACAACTGGCTGGCGAATGATTATTGGCAGGCCCAGGTATCCACGCTGACGTATGCCAATCTGATTGTGGTGTGGGATCAGACCGCCAGTGCCACCGGACCAAAGAACTGGGCGCTCCAATATAGTACGGATGGAACCGCGTTTACCTCCTTCTTCACTTATACTGTGCCCGCGGCGACCGCCTGGAATCCCAGCACGGCTGCTACTACGACCAGCTATAATGTGGATCTTACTTCTGTTCTCTCCCTTGACAATCTTTCTGCGGCTTATTTCAGACTGGTGGATACGTCTGCGGCGACCGGCGGGGCCGTCAACGGCGGCAATGTCGGGACTTCCGGCACAGGGCGCATAGACAACTTCGCTGTCCTTTCAGTTCCAGAACCAACCTCGCTCGCCCTGGCGGCGCTCGGTGGGTTCGCGGTGCTCGGTCTTTCCATTTTCAAAAAACGGAATTAGTCGCTGGCGACTTTTAAACTAATGGCGCGGCGAAAGCCGCGCCTTTTGCTTTCCAAATAGTCTGAATCGGCACATTTTCGAGTCTTTGTGATCACTAAAATGATGAAACATGTTAATAAACCCCTTGGCGCCGACCAACTCGCAAGTAAATCCACGCCTACATCTGATTGCTACACAGTGCTTTGCATTAGTAATAGCCTTTTGGCCTGATTGGGCTTTCCGAGGGCATCGTTGCTGCGGATAACTTGTAAGTAACTTCTGCTTAAGTTTTAATTTTTCCCTTGATTTTTGCGGCCTTTAAGATAATCTGTCCTTAATCAGGACGGAAAACAGTCGTTAATAAAAACATTTGCATATGAAAAAAGCTGTACTTTGCGGTCTTTTAATCTCGTCGTTTGCTCTTTCCAGCCAAGCTCAGATTTTGCTGAGCAGTGTGTTGAGTGGGGGTTATTCACAAAACTTTGATTCTCTGGCCAGCACCGGCACCTCCGGCACCTGGACGGATAATACCACCTTGCCGGGATGGTATGCTTCTAAATTTCCAGGGGGCGTAGTCACGGCTCAATCTGTTTATCGCGTTGATGCCGGCGCCAACAATAGTGGAAGCATGTTTGACTATGGCTCTGCCGGCTCTTCGGATCGCTCGCTCGGGTCGCTTTCATCTGGCACCCCACTTAATAATTCCATTGGTTTGTTGTTAAAAAACGATACCGGCGTGGCGCAAACCCTCAACCTAACCCTTGCCTACACGGGCGAACAATGGCGGCAAGGCGGCAATCTGAGCATACAAACCAACCTGTTTTTCGACTACACCATCAGTTCGGTTGACATATCGGGTGCGGTATTGTCTTCCGTCACCAACAATCCTGCTTTCATCAATGATCCCGCCCTGAGCTTCATCTCACCGGTTACTGGTGCGACCTCAGCAGCTTTGGATGGAAATGCCCCGGCGAACCGTACGGCTCTAAGTGATACCCTGAATATTACCCTCAACGCTGGCGACGAAGTGATGTTCCGCTGGACTGACATTAACGATGCCGGCAACGACCATGGCGGCTCCATAGACGACCTCTCGTTGAGCGTACCCGAACCGACAATGGCTGCCTTGGGTGGCTTTGCCGCTCTGGCCCTGATATTGAAACGCCGCAATCGCCGTTAATCGGACATTAAGCTTTTTTCAAGAAGCCGCTGGAGGAAACTCCAGCGGTTTTTTGTTTCTACGCGGGCTTATTCTTTAACAACAATCGTTCCCTTTCGCGATTCTGCGCGCAAATAAGGAGTTGGGATAAGGTGAAGGTTTGGGTGGGGGCTGACCACCTAGCGCCCCCGGCCCAGTGACTTACCAGGGCCGCCACGAGTCAGTTGCCCCACAAGAGATTCCGCAAGGGAGATGCGCGAATCGTGGTTCTCCAAACTGCGCCTGGCGGAGAGGGAGTTACCATTCCTGGAGGCACACGATTGATTGTCAAAGACACAAATCCATTTTCTACCCGCCACTTCCCAAAAAGGCGCTGGGGCCTTTTCAAAAACTCCGTAGCCGCAGACGTAAGTCTGCGCTGACTGGTTTTTTGCGAATCTGGCCAAAAAAAGATTGCGCCGACTGACGTCGGCGGCCACGGGATATTTTAAATTGCACCAGGGTCACTTGGTTTTCAGATCGTTCAAACCCTGTAACTCCGCTTCGGCTTCCTGGTAGTCAGGCTTTTCACGCAGGGCCTCTTTAAGCTGGAGGACCGCTTCGTCCGGATGTCCACTATCGGCCAGCACGCAACCCAGGTTGTAGTGGGCCATCGGAAAATCGGCCCGCAGCCGCACCGCTGTCTCAAGATGCTGCGCCGCTTCACCAAACCGTTTTTGCACCCGATATGCATAGCCAAGGTTATATTCCACTTCGGAATTCCCGGGCATCAATCGGGCTGCTTCTAAATATTCATGAATGGCTTCGTCCCATTGGCTGTCGACCGCCAGCGCCAGGCCCAACGAATAATGCGCCGGGGCATCGTTCGGCGACGCCTTGATCAACCGGCGATACAATCCGACCGCCTCGCCTCCTTTTCCATGCTTTAGCAGCACCAACGCCATATTCTCGATTGCCTTACGGTTGAGAGGCTGGAGCTGGAGCGCCCGCCGGTAACAGGCCAGGGCCTCGTCGATCCGGCCCAATTCGGCCAACACGTTCCCCAGGTTGTTCAGCGTTTCAAAATGCTCCGGGTCGATCCCCAACACGGTTTCAAACGTTTGCCGCGCTTCCACGTTCCGCCCAACGTTCGCCAATTCAGTTGCCAGATTGTAAAGGGTTCGGACGTCCCTTGGTTTTTGCGCCAGCGCCCGGCGATACCAGGCGATCGAGGCATTATCATCCCGCCCCACCAGGGCCACTCCCATATTGTTCATTGCGTCTGTATAGGCTGGATGGATATCCAATGCCCGGTAGTAATAATTGGTTGCCTCCTCAAATTTTCCGTCGTGAAATCTGGCCAGACCGACGCTAGTAAGGGCGACGTAATTATTTTCGGTCACGGCGGCTGAGTGACTAAATAGCTGTTCGGTGCTTTGCCAATAAACCGCCTGTCGGCGCGCGAGTACCGTACAAACACCCAAAGCCAGAACCGCCGCCACGCCGATGGCGATTCCCAGTACGCGCCCGCGTTCCCCTATTTTTGCCGCGCCCCAGGCGACAATGATAAAAATTCCGATGGCCGGCACATAGGTATAGCGGTCCGCCATGGATTGGATTCCCACTTGCAACAATCCGATGACCGGTATCAATGTTCCCAAAAACCAAAACCATCCGGTCGCCACAAATCGGTGCTTAGGCGCGATCCAGATCAGCCCGAGAGTTATGCCGGCGACCACCACAAAGGCCAGCATAACCGTTGTGAGGGGCCATTGGGACTCATGCAGGTAAGGAACGGCCAACCTGGTGGGCCAAAATATTTTCCCTAGATATTGAATATAGGCAACCAGCGCGTTCTCCACCCGGCTTTCGATCGGGAGATTGTATAGGGGCTGTATAGATCCCTGTTGGGCCGCCACCGTCGCCCAGCAAGTCAAAGCTGTCAGCAGAAAAAATGGTGACTTTTCCAGAATTACTCGCCCCCACTCCCCGTAAGTCTTGCGGTTGGGGATCGGAAGCCGCTTTAACGGCCAAAAATCCAGCAGCAACATCACGAACGGCAGCGTGACCATCATTGGTTTGCTCATCAAGGCGAGCACGAACAACAACAATGCCAGCCTGTAACAGACTTTCGGCCCGCGCCCGCTTCCTTTTCGCGGATCCGCAAATCCCACGTAGGCCATGAGGGTGAGCAGCCCAAAAAAGGTGCTCAGGACATCCTTGCGTTCGGAAACCCACGCCACCGATTCGACATGCACCGGGTGCAGAGCGAACAGCGCGGCCACTAAAGCGCTGCGCCATTGCGCCCCGGTCATCCGCCGCAACAGCAGGAAAAGCAGCATCGCGTTGGCTACATGCAACAACAGATTGACGCAATGTGGTCCCATCGGCCCGGGGCCGAACAGTTGCACGTCCAGCATGTGTGACACCCACGTGAGCGGATGCCAGTTGCTCGCATAATACGAATGCATCGCCCAGGTGATTCCTCCCCAGGTCAAGCCCGCCTGCACGTGCGGATTGGAGACAACATATTCCGGGTCATCGTAATCGACAAAGCCTGCATGGAAGACCGGCCAATAAGCGATCAGCGTCATGATCGCCAGCAATAAACACACTAGCGCTGTGGTATATTTTCTTCGCCCGGGTGCCGCATTTGTCCCGGCATTTTCCGCCTGTTCTAACAGTGGGTTTTGTGGTCCAGACTTCATGGCGGTGATGGTAGAGGCGATGTCGTTTGTGTTGCCCTTAGGGCTTCCAACTCTTTTTTAGCTTCTTCATAATCGGGCTTAAGCCTCAGCGCCTCCTGTAGATGAAAGATGGCTTCATTGGCCTTCCCGTTCTGCGCCAGCACCTCGCCCAAATTGAATTCTGCCAGGGGAAATTCGGGCGCCAGCCTGAGCGCCATCCGGAGCTGCTCTTCCGCTTCATCCAGCCGGCCACGCACCCGCAGCGCATAACCCAGATTGTACCGCACCGCCGCGTTGGTTGGCGAGAGCCGGGCCGTGGCGGCATATTGTGGGATGGCGTCATCCCATTTTTCCTGGACCGCAAAGGCAAGCCCCAGCGAATAGTGCGCTTCCGCGTCGCCCGGCTCTTCACTCAACGCCAGCTTATACTGCTCGACCGCCTCGGCCAATCTTCCGCGCGCGGCAAAGGCATCGGCCAAATTTTTATGAGCGGCCGCGTCGTCGGGGGCATATTTCAAAGCCGCTTGATACTGCGTGATGGCTTCCTCCGGCCTCCCAAGCCTCATGAGAACCAGGCCGAGATTGTTATGCGCTTCCACAAACTCGGGCATTATCTGGAGCGCGGCCTGAAAATTCGTCTCCGCTTCGGGAAATCGTCCGGCGATGGCCAGCGCATGCCCCAGATCGTACAAGACCATTGGCCCTTCCGGATTCAGCCGCAACGCCTGATTCAAATATTCAATCGCTTCTGCGTCACGACCTTCAAACGAAAGCCGGATGCCCAGATGGTCCAGCGCCACGATGTTGTTTTCGGTAACCGCCAGGCTATGACGAAACAACGTCTCGCTGTTTTTCCAATAGCTCAATTGATCCTCGGTCCGGATGACACAGGCCGTCAGAATCCCCACAACTCCGACGATAACACACGACCTGAGCAACGGGTTGCCCCTGGACAATTCCGTGCCCAGCCAGGTGAATATCACGAAGAGCCCCAACAAGGGCACGTAAGTAAACCGATCGGCCATCGTATGTGAACCCCAACCAATAATGCCAATGACGGGTCCTAGCATGACTAAAAACCACAACCAGCCCACTGCCAAATAAGGCCGGCGGCGCCCCAGCCAAATCGCGCCGTAACTCAATCCCAAAACCAACACGGCCGCGCCGATTCCGGCCCACCAAGGCCAGCTCCCCGGATCCGGGTAGGGCAAAGCCAGTTTGGTGGGCCAAATGGTCTTCTCCACATAACGCGCATACGATACGAACGCCGACTCAATCCGATAGGACAAAGAGGTGGTGGTCAGCGCGGTAAGCGCCCCTGACTGTTTATGCACGAAAATCGTTACCATCGTGGACGCAACCCCAACCAGGATAAAGGGCAGTTTCTCCCATAACAGATAGAAAAGAGTTTTGAGTTTCTGGCCTTGCTGCTGAAACCGGCCCAATGGCCAATAATCGAGCAGCACCATGCCCAGGGGCAGTGCCACTAAAGCCGGCTTGCTCAAAAGGCTGCCTGTGAACAATAAAAGTGCCGCGAGGTAATACACCACGGCTCTTGTTTTCTGACCGTGATTTTTTGCCTTGCTGTACCGTGCGTAAAAACTCAGCGTCAACAAGCCAAACAAGGTGCTCAGCAGGCCTTTTCGTTCCGCTATCCACGCCACGGCCTCCACATGCAATGGATGCACTGCAAACAGGGCCGCGACCACCGCGCTCCGCCAGCGCTTGCCCGTCAACTGTTTCAAAAGCTGGAAAACTAAAAGCGTGTTGATGACATGCAGCAAGAGGTTGGTGAAGTGTGGCCCGGCCGCGCCCGCGCCGAACATCGTGGCATCCAGCAAATACGACAGCCAGGTCAAGGGATACCAGCTGGCCAGGGTAGTGGTCTGAAACGCCCAGAGAAAATTCGGCCAGTTAAGCCCGGCAAGAACGTGACGATTGATAGAGAAATAAGCCGGGTCATCGTAATTGAGGAAACCAAACCCGATGACCGGCCAATAAATCGCCCCCGTTATCACTGCCAGGAGCAGGCACATCATCCAGGACCGGAAGATCACCGGCAAACCTGCATTGCCGGAACGGCTTCCCCTTTCCCTGCGCTTTCGCTTTGTGTCTGCCATGGTTGGACAAAAGCTAGCAGGTCTCCCGCAAAGGCCAAATTAAGAAAGGCTTTTCGTTTGTCAGGGTTTGGCGGGCGGCGTCCATTTTGCTGGTTTTGTCCGGTTCTTTTGATTATGCCAGTTGGCATGACAATCCGGGGGGACTCCGCAAAACCTGTTTCGCGCACTCCCACTCCTTTTTGGGTTGGTTTATTCCTGATCGGTTTGCTGGCCGTTGCCTGCCGGATCATCGGCGCGCTGAACGGCCTGTGGCTGGATGAAATTCTCGCCGTGAATTTGGCCGGGCAGGTCGGATCGCCCCTGGACGTATTCACGCAACTGCACAGTGAGATCAATCATCACCTCTACACCCTCTACCTGGCATGGATCGGCCACGGTTCCAATTTTTTTGTGATGCGTCTGCCTTCGCTCGTCGCCGGCGTGGGCTCGCTGATTTTCGCCGGCTTGATCGCCCGGCGTCAAAGCCGTCCGGCGTGCTTCTTCGCGTTGCTCCTCTTTGGTTTTTCCTATGTGCTGGTTCTTTTTTCAGGTGAAGCCCGCGGATACGCCCTCGCAGTTTTCTTTGCGCTTGCCTGTTTCTGGCTGCTCGAACGTTTTTTTCTTTCTAACCGGCTCCCGACCGCCCTGCTGTTTTCTTTCTGTGCCGCCCTGGGGATTCTCTCCCAGATGGTTTTCCTGTGCTTCTTTTTTGCGGCGCTGCTCTGGTCTTTGGTCCGTTGGTTGCATTCCCGATCTGGAACCAGGCGAGGCGTGGTTGATTTGCTTTGTTGCTACACGTTGCCTTGCGCGCTGTTGGTGCTGCTCTACTTCGTGGATCTGCGCAAGCTGGTGAACCTGGGCGGCACGCCTTCCTCTTCCCTGTTTTTAAGCCTTTCAACCTCGCTCGTCTGGACTTTTGGATTTCCTCCGGTTCCTTTTCTGCCTTGGCTGGTCGCGCTGTCTGTGGTCGGGTTTCTGGGCGTTGCTTGTTTTTGGTTCTGGCGAAAAAAGTCGGACTTGTGGGTGTTTTTTCCAGGGGTGATTCTGCTTTTCCCGGTGCTTTTGGTGCTCGCCCGTGGCTCCATGGTCATCTACGCCCGCTATTTTATTGTCGGAAATGCTTTTCTCCTCTTGCTCGTGAGTTATGGTCTCGGCGCGCTTTACCAGCGGAATTTCCGGGGCAAAGTTTTAAGTGTCCTGCTTATTTTGGTGTTTCTACTGGCGAACGGCTGGCAAATCTCAAAATTGTTCCGCTTCGGCCGCGGCCAGTATCGTGAAGCGCTTCGTTTTATGTCGCAACACGCCACAACCCATCCTTTTACGGTCGGCAGCGACCACGACTTCCGGAACTTCACCATTCTCCAGTTTTATGTCCCATCCACCCTGTCGGCCACCCAACAATTGTTGTATTTCCCCACCGGAAAACGGCCCCCGCTCGGCCCGGAATGGGTGATCCGCCATAAAGAATCTTTTGACGCGCCGATTCCGCCGGAAGCTGAGTTGGCGGATTCCGACAACAATAGATACGAATTAGTCGCCGTTTTCCCGTCGGCACCACTCTCCGGATTGCACTGGTTTATCTATCACAACAAGTCCGTTCCCCTCGCTCCAGCCCCATGACCTGCGATCCACCCGTTCATTGCGCAGACTTTTGAACACCAATTGTTTCCAGCTTTTGGCGCGCATCCAGATAGTCTGGTTTTAACCGTAGCGCTTCGTTGAGCTGCGCACGCGCTTCTTCCGTGCGTCCCTGATCGGCCAGCACGCAACCCAAATTATAATGTGCCAGGGGAAAATCCGGCCTCAGCCTCAACGCCGCATTCAGGTGCACGGCAGCCTCTGGGAGCCGCCCCTGGACGCGCAAGGCATACCCAAGATTATATTCGGCCGCCGGATTGGCCGGGTCCAGTTTTAGCGTTTGCCCGTAGTGCAGGATCGCCTCGTCCGTTTTGCCCTGAAGCGCCAGGGCCAGTCCAAGCTTATATTCGCAGGCCGCACTCTCCGGTTCGGCGCTCAAGACCTGACGATAAAGCGCAATGGCCTCGTCGAGCTTTCCTTGCGCCAGTTGCGCGTCGGCCAACGTGCTCCGGATTTCCTGGTCGCCGGGTTTTATGGCCAGGGCCGCTTCAAAACTGGAAACCGCCTCTGCCGTGCGACCCAGACTCGCCAGCGCCTGCCCCTGGTTATACCAGGCATTGGCGTAGGTCGGCTGGAGTTGGAGCGCTTTTTTAAAATTTTCCAGTCCTTCTGACGTCCGGCCCTGAGCGGATAAATCTGCCCCAAGCCCGCTCCAGGCCTGGGCGAAGTTTGGATTCAACTCAACTGCTTTGCGAAAAAAGGGTTCCGCCTCGCTCGCCTTTCCCTGCTGCACCAAAACGTCCCCAAGATTATTTTGGGCGAGCCAGCAAGCCGGATTCCTTTTGAGGGTATCCCGCCACAACGTTTCGAGGTCCCGGTAGCTGTGCGTCTGTCGCCAGGCCAACGATCCCAAAACCAACAACAGCGCCATGGTTATTGGCTGGGGCAACCGTCTCAAGCCCTCCGCGGCCAGGATGATGATCCCGATACTGGCCAGGTACTGAAAATGATCCGCCACAAACGAGTAACGCATCGGATAGGTGTTGATGAATCCAAGCGCCGGCAGAAGTGTCCCGCCAAAAAACAACACTCCCACTAAGGGACCGCGCCCGATTCTATTTCTGGCGGCCCAAAGACCCGCCACCACGCCCACCGCCGCTACCGGGAACAGCCATTGCCACCAGACGCCTGCCTCGATTGTCCATCTCGGATAAATGAACGTCAGTTTGGCCGGCCAAAACAGCTTGTCGGCATAAAACCAGACCGCCCGGCCCGCGATCAAGCACCGCTCCCAAAAATTCAACGCCCAGTCGGCTCCGTGCGCGCCCACGTGATGCGCCTCCAATCTGGCCGTCAACAGGCCCAACGCGCCACCCACCACAAAAAAGGGCAGTGTGGGCAAAATATCCCCGCGTCGCAGTTGTCCTTTCTTCCACCAAAGCACCAACAGCAACGCCGCCGGCAACGTGCAGGTCACGGTCTTGGTCAATAACGCCGTCGCAAACAAGACCAGGGCGACTCCGTACCAAGCCGGTTTTCTTCGTGTTTGCTCTGGCCCTATCCCGTTGAATCGCAGGTACGCCAGCGCGGCTGCGAAGTAAAACACCGCGGACAGCACATTTTTTCGCTCCGTGATCCAAGCCACGGATTCCACCATCACTGGATGAAGGGCAAACATTGCGGCGGCTGGCCAGGCGGCTGGCAGGCGCAACTTTATCAGGACCCGCCATAACAACACTACCGCAATTGAATGCAACAGCACATTGACCAGATGATAGCCCGGTGCAGACAATCCCCAGGCGTGGTACTCCAGCCAGAAGGTTGTGTGGACAATCGGGTAATATTGGGGCGTCGCGTTGAAATCAAACCAGATGCGATGAAGCCCGGCCAGGCTGCGTAACGTCGTGTTTTCCGTGACATAATCGTTGTCATCCCAAATAAACCCGGCAGAGAGAGTCGGATAATACGCGGCTAAGGTCAGCAGCACCAACAGCGCCGTTGCCACAACCGGGTTGCGCCAGAATGCCCTCCCGCTGGATTCTGCCGGAGAATTTTTGGGGAGAATCGGGTTCATTGTTGCCGTGGCGGCATTATGTAGCGAACCCTAAAAATAAAATAGGCGGATTTTTACGCCGCGCGGAATCGCTTCCGGGCCGGCTCGTGGATCGGCCCACGAATGCGCCACGTTGCCCCGCCAGCAGGCTTAGCTGAGCCGCATGGGCATGACTACGTAGAGGAACGGCCCGTTGATCTTGAGGACGCCTGGGCTCAACTCGTCGATCAACTCGATGAAGACCTCGTCCTGCTCCAGCGCGTTCAGCGGATCAATCATGTATTTGGGATTGAACGCGATGGCCATGTCCTTGCCTTTGTAGTTGATGGCCAGGCTTTCCTTGGCCTCGCCCACTTCAGGGGAATTGGCGGTGATCTCCAGCCGGTTCTTCGTAAAGGTCATCTTCACCGAGTTGGATTTCTCGCTGGTCATGATTTCTGCCCGTTTCAGCGCGTGTAGAAATTCCTCGCGCACCAGCGCGATCCGCTCCTTGGCTTCGCCGGGGATGACCTGGCGGTAATTGGGATAGTTGCCTTCGATCAACTTCGTGATGACGAGCACCGAAGCGCCCTTGTCATCCGTCAACGTGAACGCGGCCTGGTTCTCGGAAAATTTTATCTCCACGTCGCCTTTGTCCTGGAACAGCCGATTCAGTTCGCTGACGGCCTTGGCTGGCACAATGAATTCTCCCTGGCTCTTCTCCGAGTTTTCCACTTCCTCGTCGACCAACGCCAGTCGGCGGCCGTCAGTGGCCACCATGGTCATCTTGTGGTCCTTGAGGCTGAGGAAAATTCCGTTCAAAACGTACCGCGATTCATCCGTCGAGATGGCGAACGAGGTCTTGCGCATCATCCCTTTCACCGTTTCCTGCGGCAATTTGACCTTTTTGTTCTCCTTGAATTTCGGCAACGGCGGAAATTCATCAGCTGAAAGTCCATGGATCTTGTAAAAGGAAGAACCCGAACGGATGGTGGTGATGTTTTTATCATCCACTTCCAAATCAATCTCATTGCCGTTCAATTCGCGCACGATCCCAAAAAGCTTTTTCACCGGCACGGTGCTTGAACCCGGCTTTTTCACTTTCGCCTCGACGGTCCGCGACACGGTCACATCCAGGTCAGTCGCAGTGAATTCCAGTTTGTCACCTTCCGCGCGCAAGAGCACGTTGGAGAGGATCGGCAGGGTCGTACGCACGCCCACGACGTTTTGGACCGCTTGCAGGCCGGCGAGAATTTGCTCCTTCGAGATGGTCAGGTTCATGTGCGTTAATAGAGATTGGATTTTCTATATACTCTTATTCTTATTAAGGGGTGTGAATAAGGCAAACAACTCCGACTGTCAAGGAGCAGCAAGCCTAAATCACGCCCTAACGGTGCGAGGAAATATTTAACCTTAAACCAACAGCGCGAGAAAGGTTTAGTTATTCGCATTACTGACAATCCATTCACACTGAAATCAATACTTGTCCGTCAGTTGTGCACGCCGGAGAATTTCCGGCAAAACATTTTCCACAAACAACACTTCTTCGAGCGACGAATCACGTCCCAAAGAAAATCGCACCAACGAATTCGTGAATTGCGCTTCCACGCCCAGCGCGGAGATGACGTGCGATGGCTCCAGCGAGCCCGCCGAACACGCCGAACCGCTCGAGGCGCAGATGCCTTCGATGTCCAATCCCGCGAGCAAGGTGATGCTATCCGCTCCGCCGACCACAAAAGCGATGGTGTTGTTCAACCGGCCTTCTTTTGAACTTACGAGAGCAACCCCCGGCAACTTCTCAATAAAACCCTCCAGCCGACGTGTTAGGGGCAGCAATTGTGCCCGTTCGAAAACCGGTGTCGGCACAAACAACTCCAGCGCCTTGGCAAATCCGGCGATGGCCGGAAGATTTTCCGTCCCTGCGCGCCGTTCGTTTTCATGGCCGCCGCCAAACAAAATCGAATCCGGATGCAACGGCGACTTGATATACAACGCGCCGACGCCTTTAGGCCCGTGAAACTTGTGCGCACAAACCGAAACCAGGTCTGCGTTGAACTGGCTGACGCCCGTGAATAGCTCTTTGCCGAACCATTGCGCGGCATCCGTATGGAACAACACTCCGCGCGACCGGCAAACCGCACCCAGCTCCGCCACCGGCTGGATCGTGCCTATCTCGTTGTTGGCAGCCATGATAGAGACCAGAACGGTGTCCGGCCGGATGGCCTTTTCTAGATGTGCAATGGCAACGCGTCCTTCGCCATTCACCGGCAACAGCGTAACCTCAAAACCTTCCTTTTTCGCGAGATAATCGAGACAATGCAACACCGCATGATGTTCCACGGCGGAAGAAATGATATGACGCCCTTTGGCTTTGAGCATCCGGGCCACGCCGAAGATCGCGAGATTGTTGCTCTCGGTCCCGCCGCTGGTGAAAATCACCTCGCTCGGCTTGCATTTCAAGACAGTCGCGGTCCGGTCCCGGAAATCGTCCAGCCGCGCGCGCGCCTCGCGTCCCACGTGATGCACCGAAGAGGGATTACCCCAAATGGCATCCAAAAACGGCAGCATCGCCTCCCGCACTGCCGGATCCAGCGGGGTGGTGGCATTGTAATCGAAATAAACCGTTTTCAATGGCCGCAAAATACCGCAGCCGGGGCCGGACAGAGAGAACTTTTTCAAAATCCGACTGTTATTAGATGTGGAGCCCGCTAAACCGGACTCCCCAAGAAACCAAACAAAAGGCTCGTAGACGCCTGAAAGCGGGAGCAAATTCCGCTGTAAGCCGTCTGGAATAAAGGAATATGAATAACCGCGCTTTTATTGTCTTGCTGGCCCTCATCACATTCAATGCCTTCGCCGGATTGCCGGACGACTATATTCGGCTCAAGACCAGCGCCGAAAAGCTCATTGCCGACGGTTCCTACGCCAAAGCCTATGACCTATACGCGCAGGCCCAGAAAACGACAGGTCTTACCAGCGAGGAAGCGCGCTGGGTCGCGTTTCGTGTCGCTGATACCCAGTGGCGCTCACAGGCGGCCACACAAAATGCCGACACCACCCAACTAGACGCGGGCCGCGAAGGGCTCGAGAAACAGATTCGCGACCTGACGCGCGAGGACCAGCATGATCGCATCTGGGCCGAGGCCGAGGAATCGCTCGGTGATTTCTTTTGGACGCGACGGTACAATAACAATTGGAGCACCGCCTGGCCGTATTACCAGGCCGCACTCGATTGGTGGGCCGGTGCACCGGACATCGAAACCGCGCGCACCCGTTATCTCGCTATCGTCTGGCGCATGGCGCGGCCACCGGGGGTCGACGCCAATTATTATTACGGTTATTGGGGCAGTATCATTCCCCAGCAGATTCTGGAGAACGCCCTCAAGATAGCGCAAACGGACGAGGATAAAGCGCACGCGCATTTTCTCGTCGCGATGAATCTGCGGAACCAGGGTGGCGACCTGGAAACGCGCGCGCGGCTCGCAGACGAGTTTGAAGCCGCCATCAAGTTCGGGAAGAAAAATGAATGGTACGACGACGCGCTCTACAATTACGCCGTCTGGATGGAGGGCCAGGGCAAGGTCATGCCGCTGGCTGAAGGCGGTTGGACGATGGAGCCGGATTTTGTTAAGGCACTGGAACTATTTCGCCGCTTCACGAATGAATTCGCCAAAAGCGAATCGCGTTATTGGGATGACGCTAAAAACCAGATCGACAGCCTCACCGGCAAATGGATCGGCGTGGGCGTGCCCAGCATTTTTTTGCCGGATTCAGAGATCCAATATAATCTCGATTGGCGCAATGTGAATAAGGTCGAGCTGTCACTCTATGCCGTGAACCTGAATAACGCCGTCAATTTCCCAGCCGAATCGAAAGATTCCAGTGATTGGTTGCACACCATCAACCTCAGCACGCAGGAAAAGATCAAATCCTGGTCGTACGACACCAAGGACAAAGGCGAGTACAAACCCGGCAATGAGATGTTGCGGCTCGAGAAGCTGAAACCCGGTGCGTACATCATCGAGGCAAACGCCGAAGGCGCCGTCGCGCGGGATTTGATCCTGGTCAGCGACGCCACCGTGGTCCTGAAAAATTCCGGCAAACAGGCCTTGGTCTATCTTTGCAACGCATTGAACGGCTCTCCGCTCGGTGCCGGCAAGGTGAAGTTATGGACGCATTGGTGGGCGGACGATAAATGGCACGCCACGTCGGAGATCAAGGACACGGACAGCAACGGCATCGCGGTGTTCGAGGTGAAACATCCGAGCAACAATAACAACGTGGACCTGTTTGCCAGCGCGGTCCGCGAAGATCGCCAGGCCTTCAGCGATGCGAATAGCTATTGGTATGAACGCGTCCCCGGGAATTGGCGCATCTACGCGTTCACCGACCGTCCCGCGTATCGTCCCACGGAAACCGTGAACTGGAAATTCATTGCGCGTCGCAACAGCGGTTCGGTCTATTCCACACCGTCCGATGAAACGGTTGAATTCGAGATCATGGATCCGCGCGGTTCCAAGGTGAAAGAGGACAAAGTGAAGCTGAACAGCTTTGGCAGCACTTGGGGTTCGCTGGAACTCACCGATAAGATGCCGCTCGGCGAATATCGCATTAATTTCTGGGATAAAGGCCGCAAGAACCACATCGGCGACGCCATGCTGTTCCGGTTGGAGGAATATAAGCTGCCCGAATTCAAAGTGAGCGTGAACACGCCGGAAGAGACCAATTCGGCAAACGTCGTCACGCACAAAACATTCAAACTCGGTGACACCGTCGAGGCGGAGATCGATGCGGAATATTATTTTGGCGGACCGGTCGCCAATGCGGATGTCGAGGTGCTGGTGCACCAAAGCCCCTATTGGCATTACTGGCATTCCCCGCGCGAATTTCCCTGGCTGTATGAGGACATGGATAACAATTCGCCCAATGGTCGCTATGGCCGTTGGTATGGCGGCGACCAGATCATCAAGCGTGAGGCCATCAAGACCGATGCCGCCGGGCACGCGCACGTGGGCTTTGAAACGCCGCAGGGCGCCGGGCAGGATTACGAATACCGCATCGAAGCGCGCGTCACCGATGCCTCGCGCCGCGAAATATCCGGGAGCGGCTCCGTGCGCGTCACGCAACAGCGCTACTACGTGGACGCGGACGCCACGCACAATCTGTATCGCCCGCAGGACAAGGTGACGGTGGATTTTCATGCATTGGATGCGAACGACCAATCAGTGCAGACCAAAGGCAAAGTCGCCGTGACGCGGGATTATTGGTACGAGATCTGGCTCGCGCCCGATGGTCGCGAGGTGAAAGGCGAGGAGCTAAGATTATTGCAAGACAAAGAATCCATCTGGCCGCCTCGCCCGCCGAAACCGAATCTGCCCGGCTGGACACTCAAGTTCCGCGGCTATCAGCATGACGAGATTTTGACGCGCACGTTGAAGACAGATACGAACGGCGCGGCGCAATTGGAATTCAGACCCGAGCGCGAAGGATATTATCGCATCGCGTGGGCCAGTGAAGACGCCATCGCCCAAAAGAAATACGAAGTGGCCAATCCCATCCACGCGGAAACCACTGTCTGGGTCGCCAAAAACTCCACCAGCGAACTCGGCTATCGGCACGGTGGCGTGGAGATCATCGCGGATAAGGACACCTTCCACGTCGGCCAGCGCGCGCCCGTGATGCTTGTAGCGCCCACCAGCGACCGTTACGTGCTGTTCACCGTCGAGGGTGAAGACCTGTACGATTACCAGCTGGTGCATCTCGATGGCACTGTGAAGTTCATCGAACTGCCCATCGAAGAAAAACACGTGCCGAACATGTTCCTGGGCGCGGCACTCGTGAGTGACCGGCAATTGTTCACCGATTCAAAACAGATCGTCGTGCCGCCCACGAAAAATTTCCTGACCGTGGATGTGAAACCGGACGCTGCGACCCATCAACCGCGGGAAGACGGCACGCTTACAATCACGACCAAAAACGACGAGGGCAAACCGGTTTCCGCCGAGGTGGCGCTGAGTTTCGCGGATGATGCCGTGTCTTATATCCAAAGCGATTACGCCGGTGATCCGCGCCAGTTCTACTATGGGACCAAGCGGCAGCAGATGATCTATACGCAGGCCACCATGCAACACAAGGCGTACGCGAAATTGATCGTGGGTAATAAGGAGGAGTTGATCGACGAGCAGATAGCGCGGCAGCAACAGGAAGCCCGGGATGACTCCGGGCCGCTGATGCTGACCAACGAATATAAAAAAGACGTGAGTGATTCGAGTGTATTGGCACAAAAGTCGATGAACAGAATTGGTGGTGTTGGCGGCGGCGGTGGCGGGGAGGGCCGCAGCGTGTTTTACGCGCTTGAAGCACCGGCCGCTTCGCCAATGTCTGTGGCGGCTGGAGAGCCGGCAACATTTGGGGCGATATCCGGCAAAGTACCGGCGCGAGGGCAATACGGACTCGAAATGGATAAGTTGAAAACCCCCGGCGAAGAACCCGCCGTCGTCGTGCGCAGTGATTTCCGTTCCACCATTTTCTGGCAGCCGGACATCGTCACCGACCGGGATGGCAAAGCGACCGTGAAAATCAAATACCCCGATTCACTCACAAGCTGGAAGGCCACCGCGCGCGCTGCGAGCGCCGGGAATCAATTCGGCATCGCCGAGGCCACCACGCGCACACGCCAACCACTGATCGTGCGACTTGAAGCGCCGAGGATTTTTGTGGTCGGCGATACGGTGACGGTTTCAGCGGTGGTGAACAATAACACCGAGAACGAAATAATGGTCCAGCCCAACCTGGATCTCGGCGGTGTCTTGTCCGATACGCGTCTCGAACCTGCGGCCGCTTTGAAGGTTCCGGCAAATGGGGAGGCCCGGGCCGATTGGGTGTTGCAAATCTCCAAACCTGGCGACGTGAAATTGAAAGTCACCGCGCGCGGCGGAAAATATTCCGATGCTATGGAAAAATCATTCACTGCCTACGACCACGGCATCGAAAAATTCATCGCCCAATCCGGCAAAGCGCGGGCAAATGATTTCACCGTCAAATTGGATCTTCCGCATGAACGCAAAGAAGGCTCGACCTCGTTCACGGTCCAGGTAACGCCCAGCATGGCGGTGACGATGCTGGATTCTCTCCCGTACCTCATCAATTACCCCTACGGCTGCACGGAACAAACCATGAGCCGGTTCCTGCCGTCAGTCATCACCGCGAAAACCTTGCGCGACGTGGGCTTGAAACCCGAAGACATCATAAGCCGCGTGTTTGGCGGAATTGAAACCAATTCAGCCACCGCGACACATCCCGACGGGAAAAAGAATCTGGACCAACTGGACGCGATGACGCAGGCGGGATTGAAACGCCTCTACGATTTCCATCATAGCGACGGTGGGTGGGGTTGGTGGAAGGAAGGCGAGAGCGACCATTGGATGACCGCTTATGTGGTATGGGGTTTGTCCCTCGCGCGGGATGCGGGAGTGAAAGTCGACGAAACCATATTGAGCAGCGCCGTCAATTATCTCGCGCAAAATCTCGTCAAGGAGGAGGAGAATCCGGACATGCAGGCATGGATGCTGCATGCGCTCGGGGCTTACTACACGCGATACAGCGACCAGTTGATGGCCACATCCGTCAGTAAGGCGTCAGACAACCTCTGGAAGCGTCGCGATCAATTGAACGCATACACCCGCGCACTCTTCGCCTTGAGCCAGCATGACCTGCATAACGACCAACGCGCAAAGACGCTGGTCGAGAATCTCGAGAACGGCGTCATCCGTGATGAGCGCCCCGATGAATCCGTGCTCATCAACGGCGGAACGCAAAGCACAAAAGCGGAAACCGTGATGGGAACCGCGCATTGGGGCAACGACGGGATTTACTGGCGCTGGTCGGAGGGCGGCGTGGAGGCGACAGCATTTGCCTTGCGCGCATTGCTGGCCATCGATCCCACAAATCAACTGGTTGAGCCCGTCTCGAATTGGCTCATCAAGAACCGGCGGGGCGCGCAATGGAACAACACGCGCGACACGGCCATCGCCGTCCTGGCGCTGAATGATTATCTCAAAGTGAGCGGCGAACTGAACGCGAACATGGAATATGAAGTGTTCGTGAACGGCACGAGCGTCGCAAAAAAGAATGTCAGCGGCGCCGATGTTTTCAACGCCCCCAGCCGCTTCCCCATCGATCCGAAGCTCATCAAGGACAGCAATGAGGTGCGCATCGTGCGCAAGGGTGAGACGCCTATCTATTTTGCCGCGGAAGCAAAATTCTACAGCCTGGAAGAACCTATCGCGCCGGCCGGGAACGAGATTTTTGTGAAGCGCGACTATTTCAAGCTCGCCGGACGGCCCACGCTGTTGAAGGGCCTGGTGTATGACCGCGAACCATTGCGCGATGGCGAGCGCGTGAAAAGCGGCGAGCGCGTGGAATGCATCGTCACCATTGAGGCCAGGAACGATTACGACTACCTGCTGTTTGAGGATCTGAAGCCGGCCGGATTCGAGGCGGTGGAGATACGCAGCGGCGAATCACTCTACGCCCGGGAGTTGAAGAGTGGGGCAGTCGGCCGCAAGTTCGGCACCAATGAATCCGCTGAATATACGGTGAAGGCGGGTGACTCGCTCAGCACCATTGCCAAGGCCTACTCAACCACTGTGGCCGCCATCCGTGCCCAGAATGATGTCCAGCCGGGCCGGTTACCGATCGGCATGAAACTAATGATCCGCAAACCGTCCGGTTCGGCGGCGGAATCCGATTTCACCGGCCGCCAGCGGTGGGTGTACCAGGAATTGCGCGACCGCAAGACGGCTTTGTTCATCGACCATTTGCCGCAGGGCGTCTGGCAGGTCAGCTATGATTATCGGGCGGAGGTTCCGGGACAGTTTCACGGGCTGCCGGTGCTTGGGCAGGCGATGTATGTGCCGGAGATACGGGCGAACAGTGCGGAGATTCGCGTGACCGTTGAGGACGCGAAATAGTTGCCCCGACGGCCAACCTGCGCCATTATTACGTCGCATGATGGTCGGCGAAAACGAGGAATCGCTCAAGCCCAGCCGGTCTGAACTTACGTTCCTGGCCTGGGCGTTTGGGATTTCGTTGGCCATCCATCTGCTCACCTACGGCACCTACACGGTCGGCAAACAATTGGGCTGGTGGCAACACCTCGCCTGGCCGGCGTGGCTGCATCATGCGCAGGCCCAACTGCATCCCGAAAAGAACAATTCCCAGACCCAGAACCAGACAGCGGACGACCGGACGCCCCAGTTGTTCATTGAGACGACGCCCGTTCAAGCCGTGGCCGACGCCCCCAAAAACGCCCAATATTATTCCGATAAAAACACTGCCGCCGCCAACCCTGACTCCGACAAGGACACGGATGTGCCGAAGATAAACGGCACCCAGACGTTGATCGCCAAAACCCAGGATACACCGCGTAAGAACGTTCCACTGCAACCGTCTTTGCCTGCCCCGGAACTTCGTTCGCGGCCAAAGGACACCAGTGGCGACCTGGCTTTTGCCAAACCAAAGACCGACCAGGATGACACGGGCGAGGCCGAACATACCCGCCCAAGAACGTTGGCGGAAGTGCGGCAGCAAGTAGATCCTTCGAAGATCGTCGGACAAAAGATGAAACAGGACGGCGGCGTTCGCCGGCGATTGGATTTTTCTTCCGTGGACGCCAAGGCCACACCGTTCGGTGCCTATGACGCTGCTTTTATCGAGGCCGTCCAACAACGCTGGTACGATCTGCTTGACGCGCACGATTTTGTGCAAGGACATCGTGGCCACGTGACATTGGATTTTATTTTGAACTATGACGGTCGTATCACAGATATGAACATCATTGAAAATGATGTCGGTGAAATGCTTGGCCTGTTGTGCCAAAAAGCCATACTCGATCCCGCGCCTTTTTCAGCGTGGCCGAGCGATATGCGGCGGATGCTGGGCGACAGCCGCCGGCTGCAATTCACCTTTTATTATGAGTAGGCGTTGAACGAAAAACCCTTTAGGGAATCAATCATTAACATGGAACTTGTTGTTTATTTATTGCTGGGACTGACCTCGATCATCGGGCTGACGTTCGTCATCGAACGCGGATTCGCCCTGCGCTGGAACAAAGTGGTGCCACCGGAGATCGAAAAGGCCGTGGAAACCTGCCGCACGCCTGAAGACCTCGCGCGATTAAAGCGGCTTTGTGACCGCCACCAATCCGCGCTGGGCAGGTTGCTGTTGCACTCCGCTGAACATCTGGATTGGTCGAAAGCGGACAACGTGGATGCGCTGCAAACCCGCGCCCGCCATGAGATCGTGCGGCTGGAACGCGGGCTGGTCGTCCTGGAGATCATCGTGGGCATCGCCCCGCTGCTTGGGTTGGTGGGGACCATCATCGGCATGATTTCTGTGTTCGGCGACATCGGACAGACCGGCTTGAGCGATGCCAGCAAGCTTGCCTCCGGCATCGCCTTGATCTTGCGCGCCACACTAGCGGGTTTGCTCATCGCGATTCCGTCCCTGATCTTTTGGAGCTACTACAGCAAGAAAGTCGAAATGCTGGCGGCTGAGATGGAAACGTTGTGCGACGAATTTGTGCGGCGGCAATATCGCGAAGACAAGAAGTGACATGCATTTTCACGTTCATAAACGCAGGCAGGTCCCGGCGGTAATCATTGTGGCATTGATCGACGTATTGATCGTGCTGCTCATCTTCCTGATGGTCACGACCACGTTCAAGCAACAACCCGCGCTCAAGCTGGCCTTGCCGGAATCGTCGCACGCGGAAAAAACCGCTGCCTCGGAAAAAGCGCCGCTGCTCATCAGCATCGATGCGCAGGGAAACTTTTTGTTTGGTGATGACAAGATTCCAGTCACGGCGGACAGCCTCAAGGCGAAGCTCATTGACCGCGCACAAAAGGATCCGGACGTGCAAGTGGCGCTCAATGCTGACAAAGCCGCGCCATTTGGCCAGATCGTGAAAGTGATGGACGCCGCCAAAGAGGCGCACATCAAGATGGTCAATGCCTTCACCAAAGAAGCGCCGAAGCCGTAATCGAGCGTGACGCCTGCGGTCCGGCCTTGTCCAATTCCCATTATGCAAAGGGTTTGTTTGGGCAATGTCAGCTGGCTTCATAAAACCATCGTCTTCGCTTTTATCTTGATGTCCGTCCTGCTGACCGGCTGCGGCAAGGGCAAATCATCCAGCAACATCACAGCAAATAGCGGCGAAGCGATGATCAGCAATAAACTCGCCGCCATTGTCGCGACGGGCGATCCCGTGACGCGGGAACAACTGGATAGCTGGTATGCCGAGCCTCCTGCGGGCGAAAACGCAGCGGACATTTACGGGCAGGCCTTTGCCGCGCTCACCGGTGATTCAGGCTCGCCGGCCTTCCTGGCAAAAAACCAGAACGCCATCGGGCTGTTATTGCAAGCGGCGGATAGAAAAGCCTGCCGATATCCCATCGATCTGAAAATGGGTTTCGCGACCGCTTTGCCGCATCTGCAAAAGATCAAAATGAGCGCACAGCTTTTAAACATGGCCGCCAATGATGCGATTGCGAAAGGCCGTACGGATACGGCCATCAGAATGATCGAGGCGAACATCAGGCTTGCCCGTTCGCTGGAAGACGAACCAATAATCATCTCGCGGCTGGTGGCGGATGCCTCACTGGCCTTGGCGCACCAGCCGGTTGAACAACTGCTCTGCCGCGGTGGGTTGACCGACGGCCAATTAGTCGAGTTATCACAGGCGTCCCATGAGGCGGATGAGCTCGCCTCCTTTCGGCGCGCTGTGGTTGGCGAACGGGCGGCGATTATCTCCGGTTTTCAGGCAACCACCGAGGAATGGCAGGCCATGAATGTGAATGAGGCCATGGAAACCAACGTCCCGGATCTGGCGGCTTACAAAAAAACCGACACCTACTACCGTGATTTCAACTTTGCATTGGACGCTATGAACGCGCTGGTAGACAGGGCGGACAAGTCATATCCGGAAGCCCTGACAGTGACAGTGGTGAAGCCGGATGCAAAATACGTTCTCTCAAAGATGTTGGTGCCACAGATGGAAAATGCCTTGAGCCGTCCGGCGGAAACGGCGGCACGCCTGCATATCGTGCAAGCCGCCCTGGCGGTCGAGCGTTACCGGCTTGCGCACGCAAATGCGTTGCCGTCCACGTTGGAAGAACTGACGCCCGGGTTGCTGTCGGTCGCGGCCACGGATCCTTTTGATGGCAAACCGCGTCGTTTCAAACCGCAGCCGGGGAAGGGCTACACCATCTACAGCATCGGTCGGGATAAAGTCGACGATGGCGGCAAGCGGCAAACCACCACCAAAACCGGCGTGACGGGCGATGTCACGTTCACAGTCACGCGATAAAAAAGGGCCGTCACAGTCGCCGGGACCAATTTGCAGCAGGCTTACTTGATCAGCTCTTCCGCGATCTGCACCGCGTTCAGCGCCGCGCCTTTGAGCAACTGGTCGCCGCTCACCCAGAACGCGAGCCCATTATCCATCGCGCAATCCTTGCGGAGACGGCCCACGGCGCAATTGTATTTGTCCGTCTGATACAGCGGCAAAGGATATTCCGCTTTCGCGGGATTATCCACCACATCGAGCCCCGGCGCTTTCTTCAGCACAGCCAGCGCGGCTTTCACCGACACAGGTTTCTGAAACTCAGCGCTGACTGCGATGGAATGCGCGCGATACACCGGCACGCGCACGCAGGTCACGCTCGCGCGGAACCTGGCGTGATGCATGATCTTGCGGCCTTCGTTCTCCATCTTCATCTCTTCCTTGGTATAACCCGTCGGCAAAAATGAATCCACGTGCGGCAACACATTGAAGGCGATCTGGTGCGGATATACTTCTTTAGTGACCTTCTTGCCGGCCACGACCTGTCCCACCTGCCGTTCGAGTTCTTCGATGGCCTTGGCGCCGGTCCCGGAAACCGCCTGGTAGCTGGAGGCGAAAATACGCTTCACGCCGAACTTCTTGTGCAACGGATACAACGCCATCAGCGTGATGGCCGTGGTGCAATTCGGGTTGGCGATGATGCCTTTGTGCTTCTTCACATCGGCCGCATTAATCTCCGGCACTACGAGCGGCACTTTGGGGTCCTGGCGGAACGCGCTGGAGTTATCCACCACCACACAACCGGCCGCCGCCGCGATGGGAGCGAATTCCCGCGAGATGCCGCCGCCCGCGCTGAACAGCGCGATATCGACGCCCGCGAACGAATCCTTCGTGAGTTCCTTCACCGCGATGGCTTTGCCGCGAAACTTGAGCTTCTTGCCCACCGACCGCTTTGAGGCGAGCAAGGTCAGTTGGCCCACCGGGAACTTGCGTTTCTCCAGGGTCTTGATCATTTCCACGCCGACGGCCCCCGTCGCGCCCACTACTGCCACATGCGGTCTACGATTCATAAAAAGGACGCCAAGCATAACTGCCAACCACCTTCCGGTCAACGCGCCAATAGGTTATTGGCCGCAAGGGCAATGATTGCCAATAAAAGGCGAAGTACCGGTAAAACAGTGGGATAGGTTGAAATCATCTCTACGCTTTTTTATTTAGCACTGCGGAATTTCTTTTTAGCGAATCTGTCCGCAAGGTGCATTATGTGACTTTAGGGCTGATTTCCGACCCTTGGTATTAGGTCGGTGAATGTCGAGGGGATGGGGCATTTTTACTCCGTTTAAGTTCGTTTTACTCCCCATAACACCTTGTCCGGGCTTTCGATCACGAGGACAGGCCGGAGGCAAGCGTATGCTACCCCCCCGCAACCTACTCGGAATTGGTCGGAATCACTCTCAATCTCAAGCGGGTGGAGATTTTTTATGGCACGAATAACCACGATTAAGCACGAATAACCACCAATGCTTGATCCAGACCCGTTTGGTAAGGATTTCGACCAATCAACTAATATTAAAATGTCAAATAACTGCCATCATAATATGCACAAAGTCAAAATTTGTCAACATCTTTTTTTCACGCCTCATCGCTGTTTCCTCCCGTTCAATACCTATTTGACTCCCCATCCCCCGCCCCTCACATTGGTACCGCATGAAAGGCATGGTTTTGCAAAAGGCGGGCGCTGACGCACCCTTTACCCGTCACTCCACACTTATGATCCGGCACGCCGGCGTTCCCACCGTAGACGCCGTGATGCTGGAGGAACGTGCCGCCGCGTTCACCAAGCGCAGCATCAAGACCACCGCCAAACTCGCCGGCCTCAAGATGGCCGTCAACATGTGCGACCTCACCACCCTCGAGGGCAAGGACACCCCCGGCAAAGTCGCCTACCTCTGCCGCAAAGCCCTGCAACCGGCCGAAGCCAAATACGCCGTGCCCAGTTGCGCCGCCGTGTGCGTCTACCCGAACATGGTCAAGTACGCCCGCAAATTTCTCGGCGACGTTTCACCCGTGAACGTCGCCGCCGTTGCCACCGGCTTTCCCAGCGGCCAATATCCCCTCCGCACCAAGCTCGAGGAAGTCCGCCGCACCGTCGCCGATGGCGCGGACGAGATCGACATGGTCATCGACCGCTGCGCGTTCCTCGCCGGCGACCACGCCAAAGTGTTCGACGAGATCGCGGCCACCAAGGAAGCCTGCGGCGGCAAGCACCTGAAAGTCATTTTGGAGACCGGCGAGCTCGTCACGTATGACAACGTCCGCCTCGCCAGCGAGATCGCCATGCAGGCCGGCGGCGATTTCATCAAGACCAGCACCGGCAAGGTGAACCCCGCCGCCACCATCCCCGTCACGCTCGTGATGCTCGAGGCCATCCGCGATTATTTCTTCGCCACCGGCATCCGCATTGGCATGAAACCCGCCGGCGGCATCCGCAATTCCAAGCAGGCCCTCGCCTACCTCGTGATGGTCAAGGAAACCCTCGGCGACGACTGGCTGAACAACTCCATGTTTCGCTTCGGCGCCAGCACTCTCGTCAACGACCTCCTCATGCAGATCGCCAAGACGGTGGACGGCAACTACCAGGGCTCGGATTATTTTTCGCTGCCGTGACCGAAGCCCGATTGGGGCGACAGAACACGTGTGTCATAAACCTCCGCTTGTTCCCGGGCGCGATTGTTTTATTCTTTCTGAATGACGCCAAACCGTCTCTCTGTCGTGGCTGCCTTCGCGTTTGTCATTCTGCCAGGATGCACAACTGACAAATCAGGTGCCGGAAGCGCGCTGCCACCGAACACCCTGTCCGCCCGGGATAAACAGAACGGCTGGCGTTTGTTGTGGGATGGCAAATCGACGACCGGCTGGCGCAGCGCGTTCGGTGAGGATTTTCCCGAGAAGAGCTGGCTCATCACCAATGACGAATTCGTCGTGCTCTCGACCGGCAACGGCGAATCACAAGCAGGTGGCGACATCATCACGCGCGATACCTATTCCAACTTCGAGCTGACCGTGGATTTCAAGATCACCACTAACTGCAACAGCGGGATCAAATATTTTGTTCACCCAGACGTCAATCCGGTCACGAGCAGCGGTGCGAGGGCGGCCAAAGGTTCCGCCATCGGCTACGAATTCCAAATCCTGGATGATGAACGCCACCCCGATGCCAAACTTGGCCGCAACGGCGACCGCCGGCTCGGTTCGCTTTACGATCTATTGCCCGCATCCACCACCAAGAAAGTTAACCCCATCGGTGAATGGAACACCGCCCGCATAATCGTGCGTGGAAATCGCGTCGAACATTGGTTGAATGGCGAAAAGATTTTGGATTACGACCGCACTTCATCGGAATTTCAAAAAGCGTTCGCGCAGAGCAAGTTCAAAAACATCGCGGAATTCCCCACGTGGACTGATGGTCACATTCTCTTGCAGGAACACGGCAGTATCGCCTATTTCCGCAACATCAAAATCCGCGTGCTGCCTTGACTGGCGGAGGCGAGAGAATGAGGGACACATCCACGGCCTCCTTCTCCGCTTGTTCCTGAATGTCATTCTGTTAGTCTCTCCGGCCTTTGTGAGCATTACGGAAGAAATCCAGCGGCGACGCACATTCGCCATCATCTCGCATCCGGACGCGGGTAAGACCACGTTGACGGAGAAGCTGCTGCTTTACGGCGGTGCGGTGCAGCTCGCCGGTTCCGTCACCTCGCGCAAAAACCAGCGCGCCACCACGTCGGACTGGATGGAACTGGAAAAGAAACGCGGCATCTCCATCAGTTCCACCGTGCTGCAATTCGATTACAACGGTTATCGCCTCAACCTGCTCGATACGCCCGGCCATAAAGATTTTTCCGAGGACACCTATCGCGTGCTCACGGCCGTGGATGCGGTGGTCATGGTCATCGATTCCGCCAAAGGCATCGAGCCGCAGACGCGCAAGTTGTTCGAGGTCTGCCGCCAGCGCGGCGTGCCCATCTTCACCTTCATGAACAAGTGCGACCGGCCCATGAAAGAACCCCTCGCGTTGCTGGATGAACTGGAGCGCGTGCTGGGCATCGGCGCATTTCCTGTGAACTGGCCCATCGGTAACGGCTTTGAATTTCGCGGCGTGTTCGACCGCCAGACCAAACAGATGCACCTTTTCGAGCGCGTGGTCGGCGGTAAATTTCGTGCCCCAGTCTCCGTCGGTTCGCTGAACGATCCCGAGGTGCGCGGCCAACTCGATGACGTGACCTTCAATAAAACTGTCGAGGAACTGGAGATGCTCGAGCACGCGGGTGAAATCTTTGACGATGCCGCCGTGCTCGCCGGCAAAAGCACGCCGGTCTTTTTCGGCAGCGGTGTGAATAATTTCGGTGTGCAGCTCCTGCTCGATGGTTTCTTGAAACATGCGCCGGCGCCCAAGCCGCGCGTGATGGCCGGCATCGAGATTTCGCCCGCCAATCCTGAGTTCTCCGGTTTCATTTTCAAGATCCAGGCGAACATGGACCCGAAACATCGCGACCGCATCGCCTTCGTGCGCGTGTGCTCCGGCAAATTTGAGCGCGACATGACGGTGTTCCATTCGCGGTCAGAGAAGAAAGTGCGCCTTTCCAGTTCGCACAAACTCTTCGGCAACGAACGCGAGACGGTGGACGAAGCATTTCCCGGCGACGTCATCGGCCTCGTCGGCCATGACAGCTTCGGCATCGGCGATACACTGACGACCGACCCAAAAATTTTGTACAAGGAAATCCCGCGCTTCACGCCGGAGGCTTTCAGTTACCTGCACAATCCGAACACAGGAAAGTACAAACAATTTCGCCAGGGCCTTGAACAGTTGTTGCAGGAAGGCGTCATCCAGGCCTTGTACCTGCGCAATGCGGCGGTGAAAACGCCGTTACTCGCAGCGGTCGGCCCGTTGCAATTCGAAGTGGTGCAATTTCGCCTCGAAAGCGAGTACGGCGCCGAGTCGCGCCTCGAAGCCGCGCTCTGGACGGTCGTGCGCTGGTTGCCGACGGACATCAAGGAAGACGAGATTGACGCGCTATCGCTGCCCACGGGTTCCAAGATCGCCTATGACATGGGCAAGAATCCGGTGATATTATTTTCCAACGATTGGTCGGCGGATTATTTCGCCAAGACCAACGAACGCGTTCCGCTCTCCGCGCAACCCGTACAAACTGTGCGGGAATAAAAATGGGCACCATCATTTCAGCTTCCGATGTCACTGTGCGTTACGGTGAACGCAAGGTCCTGGATGACATCACGCTGGGAATCCAGGACGGTGAACGCATCGGACTGGTCGGTCGCAATGGCGCGGGCAAGACGACGTTTCTGCGCATCCTCGCGGGCCTGCAACATCCGGACATCGGCGAAATCTCCAAGCAGCGCGAACTGGTGGTGAGTTATCTGCCGCAGGACTTCATGCTGGATGACACCAAGTCCGTGGAGGAAAACGTGCGCGACGGCGCGAAGCCGGTGCTCGACCTCATCGCGGAATTTGAATCCCTGCCCCACGATTCCAAGCGGCATGAGCAGTTGGAACATCACATCAATGCGCTGGAGGGCTGGACGCTGGACCAGCGTATCGAGATTGCAATGGCGCATCTGAATTGTCCGGCGGGCGATCGCCGGGTGCAGACACTTTCCGGCGGCGAGAAACGTCGCGTGGCGATGTGTCGTGCCATCGTGTCACTTCCGGATTTTCTCATCCTCGACGAGCCAACGAACCATCTCGACCCGGAATCCATCGATTGGGTCGCGGATTTTCTGGATGATTTTCACGGCACGTTCCTGGTGGTGACGCATGACCGCTATTTTCTCGATCGCGTGGTGCAGCGGATGATTGAGTTGTCCGATGGCCATTTCTTTTCGCACAACGGCAATTACACCGATTACTTGCTGGCGAAGGCCGAACGGCAGGAATCCGACGCGACCATCGAGCACAAGCGTCAGATGTTCCTGAAGAAGGAATTGGCGTGGGTGCGGCAGGGTCCGCGTGCGCAGCGCAGCAAACAGAAAGACCGTTTCGAGCGTTACTACGACGAAGCGGCGAAAGACGGCCCGGTCATCGAGGAGGATGTGGAGCTTTGCATTCCGCCACCGCCGCAACTCGGCAATCGCACGGTCGAGGTGAGCAATCTGGGCATGACGCTCGGCGGAAAGAAATTGTTCAGTGGCTTCAATTACACCTTCGAGAACGGCCAACGGATCGGCGTTTGCGGGCGGAATGGCTTGGGCAAAACCACATTGCTCAAAGCCATCATCGGCCAATTACCGCCCACGGAGGGAACTGTGAAGATCGGTCCGCTCACGAAATTCAATTACGTGGACCAAGGGCGATTGCAATTGAACGAAGAGCGCACCGTGCTGGATGAAGTCGCGGACGGCACGGAATTCGTGCAATGGGGTGACGCCAAGCTTTCCGTGCGTTCGTATCTCAAGCGATTCCTGTTCGCCGATGATCGCATCATGACGCAGGTGAAAAAGCTGAGCGGCGGCGAACGCAGCCGGTTATTGCTCGCGCGCATCCTGAAGAGCGGCGGCAATTTTCTCATCCTCGACGAACCGACGAACGACCTCGACCTCCCGACTTTGCGCGTGCTCGAGGAAGCATTGATTGCATTTCCCGGCATGGTGCTGGTGGTGAGCCATGACCGTTATTTCCTGAATCGCGTCTGCACAAACATACTTGCGTTCGAAGGCGATGGGAAAATCCAGCACAGTGTCGGCGATTACGATTATTATCTGGAGAAGAAGCAGCGCACCGCCAAAGACGCGGAACGCGCGGCGGTAGCGGCGTCCCGGCAGAGCGCCGCCAATGTTCCCAAAAATAAATCAGCGGCACTCTCCCGGGATGCCGCTACGCCATCGAAGCCGCGCAAGCTGTCGTTCAAAGAGCAACGCGAACTGGAAGGCATGGAGGCGCAGATCCACGCAGTCGAAGCAGAAGTAACACGCATCGAGGGATTATTCGCGCAGCCGGACTTTTTCAAAAAATACGCGACGCAGGTGAATCAAATGACGGCTGAGTTGGACACAGCGAAAGCCAACATCACAAAACTGTATGCGCGCTGGGAGGAGTTGGAAGCCATCCGGGTCGCGAGCCAGCCTCCGGCCCAATCCTGATCCTCAAAAGAACTGAAAAACAGGGTTCTATTGGAATTTAAATTTCACACTACCGCATTGAACGCATGCAATGCGGTAGTGTGATTAAAAATAAGCGGGTTTGTCAAGAGAACCGATTCAATCGGGTGCATCTTGATGCTGTTGTTAACGAAGCTGGGCGAGAGTCTGGAAATCCGCGTTTACGCGGCAATACGTGAGATTTCACCGGAACCGCCTGAAGGCGGAACTCCAAACAAGGACAGTGTCAGAATGCGCCCCACTCAATCAGGAAGAAGGACTATTGGAAAGGCTTTAAAGCTGCCGTGATTGCAACCCGGCTTCCAGTTGTCGCAAATCCTTCGGCAATTGCGCGGTCCACTTCATCTGCTTGCCGGGTTTGTCCGGATGTTCCAGCGTCAGGGTTTCCGCGTGCAAGGCCTGGCGGGGAAAATCAATCGCATCCGACCGTAACTCCTTATCGCGATACTTCATGTTGTACGTGCGGTCGCCGATGAGCGGCAGCCCGGCGTCGGCAGCCTGGATGCGGATCTGGTGTTTGCGGCCGGTCTCAAGGCGAAGACGTATCTTGGTGACGAAGCCGCGGTCTTCTTTCAGCTTATATTCCTTGATGACCTCGTAGTGCGTGATGGCTTCCTTCGTTTCTTCGGGATCAGCATTCGCGCGTGCTTCACTCACGATATGCTGCCGCAATTCGTCGTCGCTCAACTGCAACCACGAGCGCCACGTGCCGGAGCGTTCCGCGGCGCGGCCCTCCACGAACGCAACGTATTCGCGCTTCATGGAATGCACTTTCAATTGTTCGATGAGATGCCCGCGCGCGTTCCCATTCATCGCGATGCAAAAAACGCCGCTGGTATATTGATCGAGCCGATGCACCGGCAACGGATTCAGTTTGCGATAAGCGGGCGGCAACGTTTTGCCGGCGATGTTGCGGTCGCGCGCGATGAGTTTGCCGGACAAAAAATCAGCGAGGATGCTCAAGGCGGAGAGTTCGGCCCCCGGCGCAGGTACAGAGATGAGACCAGGACCTTTGTTGACGATGGCGAGCGCGGAATCGAGATACAGCAACGTGACGCGGGGATGAATCGCCCAACCCGTGCCGCAATCCAACGTGGTGGCCTGCCGACCGGAGAGCGAGAGTGTGTCGCCCGGATCCGTCATGGGCTGATGCGGCTTGCGGATGATGACGCCGTTCACCGTCACGCGACCGGCGGCGATCCATTGTTTGGCGCGCGTTTTCGGCGTATCCGGAAATTGCGCCAGCAACCAATCGATGAGCGGGGCGATCTTACTTTTGGTGGCGTTGTCCGTCATCTTTCGTTTCTGCGGAAGGAGTTTCGGGAGTTTTTATTTTCACCAACGGCTTATTGATGCGATAGGGCTTGAGCCCGGCGTAAATGGACTGGGCGAGGCCGGATTTCGTGAAGCCCACGACCTTGGCGCCTTTGATGCCAAAATATTTTTCCAGATCAGCAGAAGTGTAGCGTTGCACGACCGGATACGGCGCGAAGTCCTGGAGAATTTCTTTGCGGCTGTTCTCCGAGACGTCGTGGGTGACGAGAATAAAATGGAGTCGGCTGCGGCCATGCCAGATGGATTCACGACCGAGGATAAGCGCGCGCGACTTCATGACGAACGGGAACAAGCGTTCGACGGGTTTTTCCGGTTCGGCGGGTTTCGCCGGAGACCTGGGCTTTTCGGTGGATGGAGTTGAATCCGTCACGCGACCTTGACCTTCAGCTTGTGAGTTTTGAGTTCGGAACGGTTGAGCTTGGCGATGATGCTTTTGACGTGCTCGGAGGAGACATCCACGAAAAGATGACGTTCACGGATATCCACTTTGCCAACGACTTTGCCGGGCAATCCGGTCTCACCGGCAATGAGATTGACGATATCGATGGGCTTGACCTCCATCTCTTCGCCGACATTCATGAACAGGCGGGTCTGGTTATCCGGCGTGCGACGGTTGGGTTTCTCGATGGGCGCCTGTTTGGGGATGACTTTTTTCGGAGCTACCGAAGCTAAAATTTCTTCATCCGTGTAAGTAACCTGGGGAGCAACCGGTTTTATCTCCGGAACCTTGGCTTCCGGCGCTTTGACCTCAATTGGTTTGACGACTTCAGGAGCCGTGATTTCAGGAACCATCACCGGCGCTGCTTCAACCACAGGCGCGGGCACCGGTACTGGGATATTCACCGTCTTCATGCGAGCCGGCTTCGGAGGCGTCACCACTTTTTTGGGCCGGTCTGGGTCTAGAGGCGCGCGGGCAACCACCGGGCGCGGCGGCCGTTCTTCGCGAGGTGCGCGTTCCGGATGCGGACGTTCTTCACGCTCTTCGCGTGCTGGCGCTTTGGCGGCCGCGCCTTCGCCGTGCTGCAGGTGATGCAGTAATGCGGACGCGATGTCGGTGGAGCTGTAGCCTTCTTCGAGCAGCCGTTCGATGAGATGGTCCTGCCGCTTGAAATCGGTGCTCTGTAACGTGAGGCGGATCTTATCCAGAAACACATTGGCGCGGGCTTCCTCCACTTCATTGACAGATGGCGGCCGGCCACGCTTGATCTTCATCTTGATGAAGCGCTCGATATTGTAGATCTGGAACATCTCGCGTCCGGCCACGAATGAAATAGCCAGCCCGCTGCGACCCGCACGACCCGTGCGGCCAATGCGATGAACGTAATCTTCGACGTCGTAGGGCAGATCATAATTGAAAACCACCTGCACATCATCCACGTCAATGCCACGCGCGGCCACATCCGTGGCGACGAGAAATTCCAGGCCGGACTTGCGGAACTTGTTCATCACGCGATCGCGCATCATCTGCGTCATGTCACCGTGCAGACGATCGGCGGAATAACCCTGCGCGTTCAAATGGTCCACGAGATCGTCCACCATGCGCTTGGTATTGCAGAAAACAATCCCGAGCTTGAGGTCGTGGATATCGATGAGCCGGGTGAGCAGATCGACCTTAAAACGACGATCCACTTCATAATAAACCTGGTCAACGGTCGGGACGGTGAGCGCCTTTTGTTCGATGCGGATCTGTTGGGCATCGCGTGAATATTTTTCGATCAACTGCTGGATGGGGCGCGGAATCGTGGCGGAAAAGAAAACGGTTTGGCGTTCCTTGGGCGTGGCCTGGAGGATCAATTCGATGTCGTCGCGGAAACCCATGTTCAGCATGACATCCACTTCATCGAGGATGACCATTTTCAGCGCATCGAGCTTGAGCGTGCCGCGGCGCATGTGGTCCATCACGCGGCCTGGTGTGCCGATGACGATGTGCGCGCCCTGGCGCAGGCCAAGGAGCTGGCGGTCGTAGGATTGGCCGCCGTACACAGGCAGGGCGTGCAGACCTTTCTTGAACAAAGCTAGTTTGTGGACTTCTTCGGAGACCTGCACGGCGAGTTCGCGCGTGGGGCACAGGACAAGCACTTGCGTGGCCCGTTTGCTGACATCCACTTTCTCGATGGCCGGCACGGCGAACGCAGCGGTTTTGCCGGAGCCGGTTTGCGATTGGCCGACGACGTCCTTGCCCGACATCAGCACGGGTATGGCTTCCGCCTGGATGGGCGCGGCTTGCTCAAAGCCGAGTTTATCAATGGCCTTGAGCAGTTCTTCAGACAAGCCGAGTTCAGAGAATAATTTTGGTATCATGCAAACAACCTGAACCAAGGTAATGCATTACGCGGAGGAATGAGAGTTGTTTCTGAGGGGCAACCTCTCCCCTGCCCCTCCTCAAGGGAGAGGGAGAATTGTCCGCCGACTCACATGATCCCGTTCGAGAGAACTACATATGGTGATGGTTGAACAGGCCGGCGATCAGGATCAGTTCCGGATGCGCGGCGTAAAGTTTGGGGAGGATGATGCGCACGCGGGAACGGTACTCGGCCAGTTTTTCGCGCAAGGCTTTCAAGTCAGTGTTCTTGCCCAGATGCAGCTTTTTCAGATCGAGCACGAGATGTTTTTTGCTTAAAGCCAACGATTCGCTGAGGCGATGGGCCAGGCCGTCGGCGTCGGTCTGTGAAAGGACACCTTCAAGACGCATCCAGACCTGTTGGTTGGCCGGTTGAAGGTCGACTTGCACGGAAACATCCGGCGACAGGAATCGACGTTGGAATTGCGCCCAGATATCCACCGAGATTTTTCCCGGCATGCGATAGGTGGTGCGCTTCAATTTGGGATGCTGAAGAAAATCAAATTTCAGGGTGACCGACGTCCACATGGCCGCGCCCACGGCCGCGATCGATTTGATGCGTTCGCGGAGAACCGGTTTGCCGAGTTCGGCGTGGATGCGTTTTTGCAGGTCGCGGATCCAACGACGGCGGTCGGCGTTAGGGCCGAAGAGACGGCCGGCGAGGAACACGGGATAGGCGAAACGCAATTCCTGCGCGTAATATGCCGCTTTGGCGCGCAGCATCGGATTCGGAGAATCTTTCAGCTTCAGGTATCCAAGGAAGCGAGCTTCGAGCACGCGATAGATGCTGGGACCGAGCTGTTGGAAATCCTGTTCAAAGCACCAGGTCTGGATGTCTTCGATTTGTTTCGCATTCAGCGTGGGATGTTTGATCATCGTGGAGAAACCGTCGCCGCGTCGGTAGAACAGATCCTTGTCATCGGTGTAACGGTCCTGCAGGAGATTGTCCTTGATGATGCGTTCATAGAACGGCGTGCCGGGAACGGGGCCGTAGATGAGAAATTGCGCGAGCGCGGGCTTCACCTTCATGAGACCGGCATGTTCCTCAGCCACGACCGCCTGGTTCTGATAATCGAAGCCGACGATCATGGATGCCAGCACGGTGATGCCGTGTTCGCGGAATTCCGTGAGGATGTCCGCCACGGGCCGGCCTTGTTGCTTGGCGTAATTCGAGCGCGTGCCTTCGTAGCCGATCCAGAAGCCGTCGATGCCCATCTCCAAAATCTCTTCGACGGTGTATTGGCTGATGGCCTTGATGCTGGAGAACGCGAAGATGGAAAGTTTTTTGCCGCCCTTGATGACGCAATCGCGAAATTCCATCGCGCGCTTTTTGTTGAGCAGAAAATCCTCGTCGAGGATGAGGAAGACGAGGCTGGGATCCATGTCCAGATAGCGCTCGGCGACGGCATAGATGTCTTTGCCCTCGGGCAACAGCTTGATGTGTTTGCGCGAAAAGAAATGGGACGTGCAGCAGAAATCGCAGCCGTTGGGGCAGCCCAGGCCGGCGAAAATCTTGCCGGTGCCGGAAACTTTCCACCCGAACACTTTGAGCCAGCTCACGATGAGGGGGTGTTTGTAGGGCATCTGGATTTCCGGTTCACCCAGCAACCGGCGGAAGTAAGCGACGCCCTCTTCACGACAGATGAAATCAGCATAGGGTTTGAGGACATCATCCTTCAGTACAGTGCCATAGCCGCCGAGAACAATTTTACTCTTCGGCGCATATTTGCGGACGAGCGCCACAACGTCCTTCATCTTGTGCATGAGGGCCATGATGAAACTGACGCCGACGTAGTCGTAGCCCTTCTTGAGTTCCTTGATGAGCTCGCGTTTGGACGGGTACTGCATCACCACGGTGGGCGCGTCGAGATTTTCGGCGATGTAATCGAGGCCGAAATAGACGTTAACGGTGCGTGGACTGAAAATGCCCTGGGCGCGCAGCACCTGGCGGTAAAGCAATTCATAACCAACGGATGGGGCGTCACCTTGTTTGGGGCCCATGGGGCGGCAGACACTGGTCAAAAGAATCTTCATAACATCACCTCTTCGCGCGCCGCCAGTTTTTCAAAAAGCATCCCATCAGTTTAAATCCAATCGGTAAGTCCACCGAGAGAATTGCTTGGGAATTGCTGCCCGCATTTTGCCGGATGGGTGGCAGGAAATGGTGTGCCAGGGCAGCGTGCGCCTACACCCGCCGTCCCCGATTGACAACTCTTTCTCCCATTGCCATCGTTAAACCATTCGGAAAATCAACCCGTTATGACTTCCAGCTTTTTCATGCGCATCGGCATTCGTTTTCTTATTCTGGGTGTATTGGCTGCCATCTGCATTCCCATGCTGATCCTGGGTTGTGTGAGCATGGCCATAGTCAATATTTCCAAAATATCTGACTACCAACACCAGTACGGGGACGCCTGGCAGCAACATTTTGAGACGGATAATGTCGGCGGTGTTAAAACCGCAAAGCAGCAGATAGTCGTTGGCATCCTCGGATCCTTTGCCCTCACTGCCTCCTCCATCTATGCCATCCGGGTCATTCGGGCGAATAAGCCCGGACAACCCATGAACGCGCCTTCCAGCAAGCGTCATCGCCGCCGGCGGCATCATTCCTCTGCCAGCCCGCCCGGATGACCGCCAGCATGCTTTGAATTGCATTTGCGGCTTTGTTTGCTACGGTTTCAGGGTGAAAGCTGCCATTCGCCCAGCCGGTCGCAGGAGTTCGAGTCGTGCCCTCGTTCCCGCCAAACATGCCGCCCCAGCAGTCGTGCCGCTCAAGGAGCGTCGCCTGAACTTTGGCAATAAGTGGGACTACGCACCCGCGCCGGAGGATTCCAAAAATTACGTCATCGCGCCGCGCCATGAGTTGTTCATCAATGGCAAATTTGTCGCGCCCACCTCGGGAAAATATTTCGAATCGGTGAATCCCGCCACGGAGCAGACGTTGACCGAGATCGCGGCGGCAAATGAAGCAGACGTGGACGCAGCGGTGAAATCCGCGCGGCGGGCGTATGACAAGGTCTGGAGCAAGATGCCGGGTCGCGAACGGGCGAAGTATCTGTATCGCATCGCCCGCATCATCCAGGAAAAATCACGTGAACTGGCGGTGCTGGAAACGATGGATGGCGGCAAGACCATCAAGGAAAGCCGTGACGTGGATCTGCCGCTGGTGGCCGCGCACTTTTTTTATTACGCAGGCTGGGCGGACAAGTTGAAATATGCGTTCCCCGGTAAGACGCCACGTCCCCTGGGCGTGGCGGGACAGATCATCCCGTGGAATTTCCCATTGCTCATGGCCGCGTGGAAGATTGCGCCCGCGCTGGCCTGTGGAAATACGGTTGTGCTCAAGCCTGCCGAAACCACGAGTCTTACAGCGTTGCGATTGGCGCAGATATTTCAGGAAGCGGAATTGCCGCCGGGCGTGGTGAATATCGTCACAGGTGCGGGCGAAACCGGCGCCGCGCTGGTGAATCATCCCGACATCAACAAACTGGCGTTCACCGGCAGCACGGAAGTAGGCAAACGCATCGCGCAGGCGGTCGCCGGCACAAAGAAAAAGCTGACGCTCGAACTGGGCGGCAAAGCAGCGAACATTTTGTTCGAGGACGCACCGATTGACCAGGCCATCGAAGGAGTCATCTCCGGAATCTACTTCAACCAGGGCCACGTGTGTTGCGCGGGCTCGCGGTTGTTTGTGCAGGAGGGGATTTATGCCACGGTCATCAAGAAATTGCGCGACCGCATCCAGACCTTGCGTGTGGGCAATCCGCTGGACAAGAACACGGACATCGGGGCGATCAATTCGCGCGCGCAACTGGAGAAGATCCGCGAACTCGTGCAGAGCGGCGTGGATGAAGGCGCGGAAATGACGCAGACACAATGCGCGCTGCCGGCGAAAGGCTATTGGTTCCCGCCGACATTCCTCACGGGCGTGACGCACGCGCATCGCGTGGCATCGGAAGAGATTTTTGGACCCGTATTGAGCGTGATGACCTTCCGCACGCCGGAGGAAGCCTTCGAGCGCGCGAATAATATTCCCTACGGCTTGAGTGCAGGCGTGTGGACGGATAAAGGCAGCAAGATCTTCAAGATGGTGAACAAACTGCGCGCCGGGGTGGTCTGGGCGAACACCTACAACAAGTTCGACCCGACGAGTCCGTTCGGCGGCTATAAGGAAAGCGGTTTTGGTCGCGAGGGCGGCTTGCAGGGCCTGGGCGCGTATTGCCGGGTGGATTGAAACAAATCACCTATGTCTGTCTGGCGGATTGAAGGAAATCGGTTGCGGCTGGCAGACGAAGTGCGCGGGCAGTTTGTGATGGCTCATGATGAATTCGGGAGCGGCATCGCGTATTCGTCGGACACTTTGATCGTTTTTTACGACGAAGTGCGGACCAAGGTTCTGGCCATCACTCCGGCCACCTTCCGATGGTTGACGGGAGAATTCTATGTTCTCAAAGGCCAGCTCTACCACGGGCCGTTCAAGCTGGGGAAGATCGATGCTGAGGCGATACGCGGCCATACCACTTTCTACGTCTGGGATGACCAGACCGTCTTTTATCTGAACGGCCCGGTGCTGGGAGCAGACGCGCATACGTTCGAAGACCTGGGCTGTTATTGGGCGCGCGACAGCGGGAAGGTTTTTTTCCAGGAGAAGTTGATCCGCGACGCGGACCGGGCGTCCTTCCGGGTTTTTGATGATACCTTTGCCGTCGACAGTAAACATATTTTCACCTTTGCCGGCCGCATCGTTTCGGAATACCGGGAAGACCCGATCATGCTGGGTGATGGCTATTATGTGGTTTCCGGCAAAGTGTTTTTTGGCGGGACGGAAATCCCTTCGGCGGACGTGAAAACGTTCAAACTCCTTCCCACGATCAGTCCCGAAGAAAAGAAAGAGATTTGGGCGACGGGAGGACCGAAGACTGAGGAACAGGCGTTGGCGGTATCCGGATTCACAGGTTACGATGCCCGACAGAAATATAAAGGGGGCTGGAGCACTCCACACAAGAAACGGGCCTAACCTGTGGTTTCTTTAGGCGGCACCGCTCGCTCTTGAGAATCGTGAGGGGCGGCTTCAGCCTGGATGATTTGAAGTTTTTGTGTGTCGCCAATCCGGTTCCACGCACCGCACGACGCTGGCAGTGAACGATCAATTGCGCTGTACGGTGACAGTAAAGAACAATACGGAACATCTGATCAACATGGCGATCGTGGACCTGGGGATCCCGCCGGGATTTGACGTGGATGCGGCGGCGTTTGAGGCGATGCAGCAGAACAACCAGATCGCAAAATTCGAAGTGACCGGCAATCAGGTCATCCTTTACCTGCGCGAGCTGTCGAACACAACGCCGTTCGATTTCGAATACGCCTTGCGCGCAAAATATCCGCTGCGCGTGCAAACGCGGCCCAGCGCGGTCTATGAATATTACCAGCCATTGAACCGGGCAGAATCGAAAACCGTGGAACTGCAAGCGGTCGCGAATTGAGCGGAACCGGGCTGTTTGCGCACGGCCTGATGTCCGCGCGAGCCGCAGTGTGTAGCGTTGCCGTCGCAGGAGGAAAGTGGATTCACTTTGTGGATAAAAGCGGATATATCAAGAGATAAGTGCCAAACGCCACCAGGCTTCTAAAGTTCACTTTTCCAATTTTATGGCCATTTGTTGCCACTAAATCGCTTTCTTACCGAAAATAAAAAATGAATATTTGAACAAAAATCATTGGACAGCATCACACACTTTGTGATACAAAGTAATTAGGTGAAGGAAGCCGGGAACGTAAACAAAAAGGTCATTTATGAAAATCCTGCTCATCAACCCGCCCCACCCGGCTATTGGCAGCCGAATCCCCCGTGAACACCTCCCGCCCCTGGGTTTGCTCTCGCTCGGCGGTCCGCTTTTGGACGCAGGACAGGAGGTGAAACTGCTGGATGCGGAGTTTGGACCGATGCGACTGGAACGAATCATTGGGGAGGCGAAGGGTTATGGGCCGGATGCCGTTTTGTTGGGGCATTCGGGGTCCACTTCAGGCCATCCCTCGGCGATGCGGATAGCGCGGGGGGTGCGGGAGGCGCTGCCCGCCGTGTGGATCATCTATGGCGGAGTGTTCCCGACGTATCATTGGGCGACCATCATGGAGCAGGAGCCTGTGGTCGATTTCATCGTGCGTGGCGAAGGCGAGGAGACGATTGTGCGCCTGGTAACGGCGCTGGAGTGGAAGGAGCCGTTGGAACGGGTGAATGGAATCGTCTTTCGTTCTGGAATATCGCCGGCGGGCCGGAAGGTGGTGGCCACTCTGCCAGCGCCGGTATTACAGAATCTGGATGCCTGTCGGGTGGGATGGGAATTGATCGACCACGCGCGCTACACGTACTACGGCCAACGAAAAGCGGTGGTGATGCAATTCTCGCGTGGGTGTCCGCATCATTGCCACTATTGCGGCCAGCATGGTTTCTGGCGGGCGTGGCGGCATCGCGACCCGGTAAAATTCGCGGCGGAATTGGCCCGGCTGCATCGGGAACACGGGGTGGAACTCATCAATTTTGCGGATGAAAATCCCACGGCCTCGCGCGAGGCGTGGCTGGCCTTCCTCAAAGCCTTGATCGCGGAGAACGTGCCGGGTTTGATCCTGATCGGGACGACGCGCGCGGGCGATATCGTGCGGGACGCGGATATTTTGCACCTGTACAAGCGGGCAGGTTGCGCGCGGTTCTTGTTGGGGCTGGAAAGCACAGACGATGCAACGCTGGCGGCCATCCACAAAGGCAGCACGAAGGCGATTGATCGCGAGGCAGTGCGGTTGATGCGGCAGCACGGCATCATCTCGATGGCGGCGTGGGTGGCGGGTTTCGCGCAGGAGAAGGACCGGGATTACTGGCGCACGTTGCGACAATTGATCTCGTATGACCCGGACCAGATCCAGGCGCTGTACGCGACACCGCATAGCTGGACACCGTTCGCGATTCAGGAGGGCCCACATCGCGTGGTGCAAACGGATTTGAGCAAGTGGGATTACAAGCACCAGGTGTTGGAGAGTGTGCATGTGCCGAACTGGCGGGTGGTGTTATGGGTGAAACTGATCGAGGTCATCTGCCAGGCACGGCCCAAAGCACTGTTCCGTATGCTCGCGCATCCCGAGAAAAGATTTCGTGACGGGATGCGGTGGTACTCGAATATCGGCCGGCGGGTGTGGGTCTACGAGATCTGGCAATGGTTGTTTCACGACCGGCGGACGAATCGCGGTCCGGCACTGGCAGAATTTTTGAAGGGCAACTGGAAAATAACAGCGCGCGAAATCCCGGGGGATACCATCGGCCTGATTCCAGCGGAGGCTTGGCGCAGGATGCGCAATTTATTAACATTGCCTTGCGTGGGCAAAGGGCATTTCAACGCAGTGGCAAAAAACGCGGGTCAACCGGCTCGTTTATGATCCGTAAAATCATCTGCTTCAACTCGCTGGTGGTGGTGGTGCTGATGCTGTTCTTCTGCATCTATCCAGTGGGCCGCGCGGTGTTGGACATCCGGGATCCGGCGTTGCGACATCCGGGAATGCCCCAGGCGGCCTGGCGGTTATTCCGGAATCTCACGCCCCGTTATGCAGAGTGGGCCGCCCAGAGCGTTGCGATGGGTAAAGGCGAAGGGCTTTCGCAAGATGACATTTCCGGCACAGAATGGCCATTGTTCGGGTCGGTGTTTTACATCTGGGGAATCGAAAATCTTCAGGCGGCCTGGGAGGCGGGTGATCACAGTGCAGGTGTTGAACCAAAGATCTTTGCCCGTGACGCCATCCTCGCCGCTTCAGAATTGGTCATCGACCCGAAACATGCCTCCTGGGTGAAAAAGCATTGGGGCAAAAATTATCTAAATCGGGAGAACGTGTTTTACCGGATGCTGGTCATCGCAGCGCTTACGGGCCGCGAACACCTGCTGCAAGACCATGCGCACCTGGACATGCTGCGCGACCAGGTGGAGACATTTTCGAAAGAATTGGATGCCTCGAAATATGGGCTCATGGATGATTATCCCGGCCAATGTTATCCCGCGGATGTGATGGCCGCGCTCATGTGCATCAAGCGTGCGGATGCGATGCTGGGCACGGACCATTTGGAATTTCTCAGCCACGCGCTGCGCGGTTTTATCGGCGAGCGGGCGACCCCACAACAATTGCCGCCGTACGCGGCGAGTTCCGACGTCGGCTCGCCTTGTTCAGATGCACGGGGCTGTGCCAATTCTTATTTGTGCCAGCTTGCGCCGGAGCTCTGGCCGGCGCAGGCGAAAAAATGGTTTGAGCAATACGATAATCTCTTCTGGCAACCAAACCTCACGACGGTGGGTTATCGGGAGTTTCCCAAAGATGCACCGAACTCCGAATGGACGATGGATGTGGATGCCGGACCGGTGATCGCGGGTCATGGCGTGGCTGCGAACGCTTTTGGCATCGGAGCCGCGCGCAAGAACGGGAGATTTGATCGCGCGTACCCGCTTTCGGCGGAAATGCTGGCGACGGTCGGAGAACTTCCGAACGGGGTGCTGGTCATTCCGCGATTGCTCTCGAATGCGAGTGATGCGCCGCTGTTGGGAGAAGCGGGGATACTTTGGCAACTCAGCATCCAGCCGGAGAAGGGTTTTGCGGTGACGACCGGCGGGAGTATTCCAGCTTACGTTTATATCATCCTCTCCGTTGTTTTCCTCTTTGGAGTATTTGGTATTTTGTCGGCGATGCGGACATTCCGGAAAGCGCGGCAACCAGACGGGCTGTTGATTCCGGCTCCCCAGTTTCAAGCGGTGGCATGGGCAGTTTTTATGTTGGCCGCCATCACTGCGTATGTGATCGGCCATCCGATCATTGGCGTCGTGACACTCTGCGTCGGGGTGATGCTGCCAGTCACACGAAAGAAAAGGGCACTCAAGAAAATCGACGGCGCGCCTGTGCCGGTCGCGATCTAGCGTATGAAAGCCAGACTCTTAGGGTATGCCAAGGAAGCTGGAGTAGCGCTGGTCGCGTTTGTTCTGGCGACGGTGATCTGGTTGCCGTGTTTGCACTTTTTTTATCGGAAGCCACTGGCGAATTTTTATTCTGAGAAGGGAATTTCTCCTAAGTCACGCGCCTTGGCGGCGCGGCATCTGCGGCTTTGGACCGATCCGGCGTTGCGGGCGGTTGAGCTTAAGAAGATGCGCGGGAGCAATGCGGAGTGGGATTTCATGGGCCGCAGTTTTTTGGTGTGGTCATTGGCAAACATGAGCCTGCGCGAACCGGAATTGAAGGCGCAATATCTGCCGGTCATGGACCAGATCATCCAGGAGACGGTGAATATCGAGAAGGCGGACGGCATGTATGCGTTCCTGATGGATTACGCGAAGGCGGGGTCGTATGTGGTGAAACCGCCACGCAGCCTGTTTTTGGATGGGGAGATCGCGCTGATGATGGGCGCGCGGCGGATGTTGCAGGAGAATCCGGCATACCAAGAGCAGATGACGGAGCGGTTGCGCATCATCGAGGAGCGGATGAATGCGAATCCGCTGATGGCGGTGGAGAGTTATCCGGATGAATGCTGGACGTATGACCATGCGGTGGCGCTGGCGGCGTTCAAGCTGCAGGACAAACTCGACGGCACGGACCACTCGGCGCTCTGCCAGAAATGGATCGCCATCGCGAAGAAATATCTGGTGCACCCGCAAACGGGCTTGTTGGTTTCCGATTATCAGACGGACGGGACACAGTTGGACGGGCCGGAGGGCTCGAGCATCTGGATGGTGGTGCATTGCCTGCAAGTGGTGGATGAGCCCTTTGCCCGCGACCAGTATGAACGCGCGCGGAAGGAGTTGGGGCGCATTACGCTTGGGTTCGGTTACGGCATGGAATGGCCGGTGTCGTGGCAGGGTCAGAGGGACATCGATTCGGGAATGGTGATACCGGGATTTGATGTGAGCGCGGGTTCGAGCGGGATGGCCTTTATCGCGGCAGCGAGCTTTCAGGACTGGGATTTCTTGCGTGCGCTCACGGCAACGATCGACATGGCGGGATTTCCCTCACATCACCACGGCGAGTTGAAATATTGCGCGAGCAACCAGGTGGGCGACGCCGCCCTGCTCTACGCGTCTGTGCTGGGGCCGATGTGGGAAAGGATCAGCAAACCATGAAAACTATTGGACGTATTTGGCTTCGATTGTGGCGGGGTGGAATGTTCACGCCGGAAGGGTTTGTGTTCCGGGCGCTGCTGGTGGCCGTGCTGTATGGAATTTCGTGCGTGCTGGGATTTGCGGAATACACGGCCTTCCTGAGCGGGACGTCGCCAGGCGGGAATATCAGCTGGGAGACGGCGGCGTTGCTGGGATTGATTCATTTGCTGTTGCACGTCGGATTTATTCTGTTCGTCCCGATTTCGCTGATAACGGGGGGGTTGCTGGCAGTGTGGGGGCGGTGGAAATTCAGGCGCGACCAGTCGAATAGCAATTGACACAAACAACGATATGCACCTTAAAATCTTAAGATTGTTGCTTGGGTTTTCCGCCTGCGCGTGGGGAGTGTCGTTCTTTGGGGCTTTTCTCAGTTGGTCGGCCGCGGAAAACGCGCTGGAGGGTCTGGGTGCAAAACCCATCGCGTATGACCCGATGCTCGATTATTGGCTGCGGATGGCCTCAGGTGCATTTGGACTGGTCGGGGTCTGGTACCTGATGCTGATGATCTGGCCGCGAAAATTTGCCGTGGCCATCCCGTGGTTCGGGGCTTTGATGTTGGCGGAGGGTTGCCTCCTGCTCTTTCATGGCATCCGCCTCTCGCTGCCGCCCTTCCCTTTTTACGGCGATACGGCGGCGTGTTTTGTTGCCGGCGGCGGGATACTGTTTTTGGCGCGCCATGCAAAAGCCTGAGGGCATCGGCTTGGACACGAGTGTGAATTGATCGCCTCCAAGCGGTGATTATTGGATGCCGGCCCTTCTAATTGAGCCCAAAAACAACGCCTCTTTGTCACCTATCGTCTTCAAAGCCGAGCGGTTATTTTAGTTTCTATTAAGTGGAGATGGGAGCAGAGTCTTTTTTGGTTAATCCATTGAGATGAGCAGGCATGTCCACCACGCAAAAAATCCTTCTTTTAACCGGTCGGTCGCGTTGGGCGAAGTATCTGCTGGCGGCGGGATTGACCCTGTTGATGCTTATGGCACGCGTGGGCTTTGGACAACGTTTCGAAAGTCCGATGCTGATTGTGTTCATCATCCCGATCATCTTGAGCGCGTATTCAGGAGGGCTTGGGCCGGGGCTGCTGGCCACGGCGATTTCGGTGTTGGGTGCGGACTATTTCCTCCTGGCGCCGCTCCATAGTTTTAACGTCCTATCCGCGACCAACCGTGTGCAGGAGGTGGTGCTCCTGCTAACGGGCATATTGGTCAGCGGCATCTGCGAAATGTTCCGTTGCGAGCACGCGCGTGTCGAAATTTTGCTGACCGCCCGCAAACAGGATGAAGCACAGAAAGCACAGCTGGCAGCTATCGTGGAATCCTCGGACGACGCGATCGTCGGGAAAAATCTGGATGGCATCGTGACCAGTTGGAACGCGGGTGCGGAAAAGATTTTTGGTTATACCGCCCAGGAGATGGTCGGGCAGCCGATCCTGCGCTTGATTCCGCCCGAGCGGCAGCATGAGGAGGCAGAGATCCTTGCCTGCGTGCGGCGCGGTGAGAGCATCCGGCATTTCGACACGGTAAGATTGCGCAAAGATGGAAGCCGCATCGACATTTCGGTGACCACTTCGGCGATCAAAGACGCGGCGGGGAAAATCATCGGTGCTTCGAAAGTGGCGCGTGACATCACCGAACGTGTCCAGATGGCGATCGCGGCGCGCGCCAGTGAAGAGCGGTTCCAGACGATGGCCAATTCCATGTTGCAACTCGCGTGGATCGCCCGCGCCGATGGTTTCATTTTCTGGTATAACGAGCGCTGGTATGAATACACCGGGACGACCCCTGCGCAGATGGAAGGCTGGGGTTGGCAAAATGTGCACGATCCCAAAGTGCTTCCCACCGTCATGGAGAATTGGAAAAAAGCGATCGAGGCGGGCAAGCCGTTTGAAATGGAGTTTCCTTTGCGGCGGGCGGACGGACAGTTTCGCGCTTTCCTGACCCGCAGCCAGCCGTTAAGAGATTCGGAAGGGCGGGTAGTGCAATGGTTTGGCACGAACACGGACGTGGAAGCACTGAAGCAGGCAGAGGCGGCCGTCCAGCGGCTCAACGCGGAACTGGAGCAGCGCGTCATCGAGCGCACGGCGCAGTTGGAAATGGCCAATAAAGAATTGGAGGCGTTCAGCTATTCCGTCTCGCATGACTTGCGGGCACCGTTGCGGGCGGTGAATGGGTTTGCGGGAATCGTACTGGAGCGGTTCGGGACGCAAATTCCCGCCGGGGCTCAGGGGTACCTCGAGCGGATCCGCAACGGTGGGAAGCAGATGGGATTATTGATCGACGACCTGCTCGCATTTTCACACATGAGCCGGCAAACCATGAGCCCGAAGATGGTGGATATGGACGGACTCGTGAAAAATGTCCTTACTACGTTGATCTCGGAATGCCCGGACAGGCCGATTGAGATCAAGGCCGCACCTCTGCCGGTCTGCCAGGGCGATGTGGCCTTGATCAAGCAGGTTTGGGTCAATTTGATTTCCAATGCGCTCAAATATACCCGCGGGCGCGTCCCGGCGCTCATTGAGATCGGTTGTGTTTCCGGCGATGGTCCGGATGTCTATTTCGTGCGCGACAACGGAACGGGATTCGACATGAAATATGCGCACAAATTATTCGGCGTTTTTCAGCGCCTGCATCGCGCGGAGGATTTTGAAGGGACGGGTGTTGGCCTGGCGATCGTGCAACGGGTCGTCCAGCGGCACGGCGGACGCGTGTGGGCGGAGGCCGAAGAAGGTCGCGGAGCAATTTTTCGATTCACCCTAACGAAGGAAACTTAACTATGCATACCACTGAAATCCTGCTGGTCGAAGACAACCCGGACGACCTGGAAATGACGCTACATGCTTTGCGAAAGGCGAAGGTGGCCAACCATATTCACGTCGCGCGTGACGGGGTGGAGGCGTTGGACTTCATCTTTTGCGAGGGACCATTTGTCGGTCGTAAGATGGAAGACGGACCCAAGGTGATCCTGCTCGACCTGAAACTGCCGAAGGTGGACGGGCGGGAAGTGTTGGCGCGCATCAAGGGCGATCCCCGCACGCGGAAGATTCCCGTGATCGTCCTGACCTCCTCCAAGGAACAGAATGATGTGGTCAATACTTATGACCTGGGGGTGAACAGCTACATTGTGAAGCCGGTGAACTTCGAGCAGTTCGTCGCGTCGGTCCAGGAACTGGGGATGTATTGGCTGTTGCTCAATCAGCCGCCGATTTTTTGATTGAGCCAGAAGCGCGAGCAAGATTTTGGCCGAACATTCGGAGAACCTGTTCGCGATTCATGCAGTGGGCTGCAGTTGATTCATTTGTGGCAGCCGCGTCAGCGCGTAAAGCATGACATAGGCGATGAAAAGGAATGCGGCGAACAAGATCGGGAACGCGAAGGTCGCGGAGCTGGCGAGCGGATCGGTGGCCCAATTGGCGATGCCGTGAAAGAGGTCGGCAGGGCGCGCGATGACGTCCCAACTGTTGAAGCGCAGGAAGCGACCGAGATAAATCCCGAAGCTGCTGAGTGCGGCGACGACGGTCACAAAGGCCCAGCCGGTCACGGGCCCGCGCTGGCGGGTGACGACGCCGTGCATCAGGTAGAGCGACACGAAGCCAACCACCAACCCCGTGAACGCGGTGAGCAGAATCAAAATCATGTCCACCCAGAAATGGTCGAAGAAATGGGTCTTGAGATGGATGAGGTCGGTGCAGATGTAGGGCGCGTTGGGAAAGAACAGCAGCCACGCGGCGCTCCAGCCGAAGAATTGCCAGCGGGATTTTTTGTTATCACGAAGACTGTCCTGCGCGAGCAGCACGAAGACGAGCGGCAGCCACGCGAGGAACAAATTTCCGGCGAGGAAGGCATAGCGCAATTTGCCGGTCCACACAATGCGGGCCAGGATGAGAGCCACAGTAGCGGTGGAGGCAAAGATGAGCCCGAGCATCGGGACCAGCGTTTCCGATTTAAAGATGAGGCGGAGCAATTTCATGGACGGTCGTTTGGTTCAGTGATTTTGCGAATTCCATTCCTGGCCGCTGCGCAGATCGTCTTTCAGACAATCATTCCAGTGGCTCACGAAGAATTGTTTGCCGGTGGGGAAAAATTTATCGGACTTGCCGAGGATGGGGCGCAGCGCGGTCGTCATCTGGAGCGCGACAAGGACGAAGATTATTATCCACGTGAATAGGCCCGCATTGGACGAGGCTTTTGAATGTGAGAAACCGGCTTCGAGAAAGCGCAGGCCGAACGCGGTCGCGATCCCCCAGAATATCAGGTGCAGTGTGCCCATCCAGTTGAGGGATTCGGTGGATTGCGAGAACAACCACGCGACGGGCGCGAAGCCGATGAGCAGGAGTGTCATCAGCATAAGCAGGCCCGCGACGAGGCCGCAGATCTCGATGAGCCGCGCCTGTGAGCCACTGAGACAGCCGAAGATGTACAGGCTGGGCAGACAAATGATGGTGGAAACGAGGAGGCCGCCGGAGATCTTGACGGGCGCGGCCCACCATTGCATCCCGCCGGAGAAGGAACCGACGATGACGCCGTAAATCAAACTGAAGATGACGGTGGCGAACAGCATCGTCGCGATGAGTTTGCCCGCGCCGGGCTGGCGCAATTGGAACATGACGCGGCGCGGGTGGCGCAGTATGGATTCGATGGCGGAGAAGACGCTGGTGATGGGGACGCGTTCGCCAGGATCGTCGCCGAGCGGCCGGTTGGCGGGGTTGATGAAAGGCGGTGCGGAGGGCGTCGGTTGCGGGTCGGGATTCATGGTGTTCATAGTGAGCCTTTGGTCAGTTATTAAATACGTTGAGAAATGCGTGGAATACCGCTTCAAAAAAATTTCCTTTGAACGCTTCGTGACGGATGAATTCGACGGGCAGAATCGGTGAGCCAATGAATGGGCGCAAAATCCACGAGAGCTGGCTGCCGAAAAACAGATTGCCCGCGAGCCAGGCGATGAGCACGCGGCGGGCAACAGCGGGTCGGTTGCCGCTGAAATGGCGGAGGAGCTGGCCGAGGCGCAGATCGGCGGTGATGCCGGCAAAAGCGATGACGCCGACCTGCATCAGCATGATGAGACTGTAGGTGCCGCTGCGATGCGCCTCGACGGACAACGGCGGCGCGTTCCAGATGACGAACGCAGTGATGGGCGCGAACGAGCCGAGGATGGTCGCGGCGATGGCGAAGCACATGATGACGGAGAGAAAGGATTGGCGAAACGTGATGTTCAGGCCGAGCAACGGCGCGAGCATGCCGTTGAGGAGTGCGTTGCCAATGGCAGTGAGCAGGAGGATGAGGGGAAATTTTATCGCGACGAACAACGCCTGTTCCGGTGCGCGCCAGGAACCCATCGCGGCCCCGTAAAGCCCGGCGCCGATGGTGATGACGGCCACGTGCAACCAGAGGCGGCTGGTGTCCCAGCGTTCCGTCCAGCGACTGATGATGGCCGCTTCACCACGCAGTAGAGTGGCGACGTGTCGGAAGCCCAAGCCTGTTGTTTCCGCCGGCATAGTTAGTTTGGTTCAGCTCCGATCGCGACGAACGACCTATCGCGTTGCAACCATAGTTGGCGGCAAAGTTTTATGAGTGGTGCGGCCATCAGGAGTAGCGCAACGAGGAAGAGCGACCAATTGAAATGCGTGGGGAGGACATGGCGAATGACTTCCACGCCCTGGTTGGCGACGCGCAAGGTGTCGGCCATGAAAAGGTAAAGCGCCAGCATCGCCCCGATGAAATTGAGTGCCCACAAGTGCCAGTTGGACAGCGCTCCCCCGGGCGGGCGTTCAAACTGGCTGGCGAGCGTGCCCCACAGAATCATCAGGGAGGCGATGAGAACGGGCGCCAACACAGGACCCCACCACGGCAACGGCAGCAGGAAAAGGATGTCCCAATCCAGCAACGAATGCGGCCAATCGCACATCACATTGAGAAAGACGTAATAGAAGATGTCCCATAGCCCGAACGAGATAGCCATGTAGGCGATGCGCGTGCGCCAGGTTTTGCCGGCCAACAGGCCGATGATGAAGTGCATTACGAGCGTGGCGAATTCGCGCATGAGTTCTACTGGGCCGAGCCCGCCGATGATAGGAAGCGGGTCGGCCTGGAATGGTTGCACACGGTTTATCATGGTGCGCAGGTAATAGACGACGGCGGATTCGACCCAGGCCATGGCGATGGCGAACAGGCAAACCATGAGCCAGCGATCCCATGAAGATTTTTGTTTTGCGTACATAGCATTAAATTTGGTTGCGATTGAGATTCAGGATGAGCCGAGCCGCGAGTTCGACCGGCTTGATGAGGATGTAAGCCATGTCTGCCAGCACCGGATGATTGATGCGCTTGGCGACGGCAGGGCCGACGCGGTTGTAGGCGCGACGAAACATGGCGTGACTGTGCGGGGAACGATTGCGCCAGAGCGATTCAAATTGCCAGAGCGTGGCGAGTTGGAGATTGGCGCGACGGCGATTTCCTTTGTGAGCGACTTTAATGAAAGGCCCGACGAAGGATGCGTGACCATGCGAGGCGGCAGTGACCACGAAGCAGTCCGGAGCTGTGGAGGGCAACGAGGCATACAACTGTTTCGACCACAGGACGCTCCAAACCCAAAGTGGAATCGAGCCGATGAACGCGAGCATCCATGCAAGCGGGTCCGAACCAAAGGCGCTTCTTAGCTTCCATGCACGGACGCCATGCCACACGGCGATGTAAAGCGGCACGAAGAGGAAGATGGCGGCTCCTTTCAACTCCGCTACGTATAAGAGGCCGAACAAAAAACAAACGGCGGCCGTGAGGCTTCCGAGAAAAAGCGCCAGGGCCGCGCCTTTGTCGCTGAGACGTCCGGGTTCGAAAAGTTCAACGGCATATAAAGCGCCGGTGGCCAGAAGTACGATGGGGGTCAGGGTAAGTTTTCCCAGGTAAAAGCAATCCACCCATCCGTAAGTGCAGCCGCCTTTCCAGTCCGGGATCATAAAAGAGCTCAGGAAATAGACAAACAGCGGAAGCATGACACCCAGAGAGGATACGAGGATGCTGTGGGCAAGTTTCTTTGGTGAGCGATGCTTCAGATACGGTGGTATCGCGAGGCCGATCAGGACCAGGACTGGAATGAGTAATATCACTGTTCGCATTGGGCGAATGGGGCGTTTCTCCCTGCAAGCTGTTGTAGCGCGGCTTCGACCTGTTTAATCAATCCATCCGGTGTAGAGGTGCCGGCAGTGATGCCGACGGTGTCAGTCTCATGAAGCCAATCAGCGTGCAGGTCGGCTGCGGTCTGGATGTGATGGACGCGGGCGCAATGGCGGCCGCAGGTGGCGACGAGTTCATGCGTGTTGTTGCTGTGCGCGCCGCCGATGACGATGACGATGTCACACTTTTGCGCGAGCTCGATGGCGGCGTGCTGGCGCAATTTGGTAGGCTGGCAGACGGTGTCCACGAAGCGGATTTCAGATTTGGGAAAGCGTTGGATGAGGAGCCCGACGAGCTGACGCACTTTGTCGATGGGTTGCGTGGTTTGGGCGACGATGCCGAAGCGGGCGCGTTCGGCGAGCGAATGAATATCCTGCTCGCTCAAGACGACATCGAACTCCGCGAGATCTTCCGTCATGCCGCGGACTTCCACGTGGTCGCGCTTGCCGATGATGACGGGGTGAAAACCTTCACGCACCAGTTTCGCGAGACAGCGATGAGCGACTTGAACGAGCGGGCAGGTGGCTTCGAGAACGTTCAAACCGCGGCTGCGCGTCTGGCTCATGACGTGTTCGGACGCACCGTGGGCGGTGATCATCACTGTGGGAGTTTTAACCGCGCCGGACTGTTGCGCGAATTGGATTCCCCGGGCGCGCAGGTCGGCGAGGACAGTTTCGTTGTGGACGAGGTCGCCAAGGATGGTAAGTGGTTCGCGCTGGGCGGTTTCGAACGCCAGCGCAATGGCGTCTTTGACGCCAAAACACATGCCCAGATGTTCTGCACGGATGATATTCACTTTGCGATACAAAGTAATTGACGGCGGTTGTTCATATTCGTTCAAACATTCTTTTCAGGATTTGCTCTGCCGGACGATCTTCTCGAGGAGATTGATGTAATCTGCGAAGGCCTTGCGGCCACCGGGCGTCAGGGAGCAGGACGTGAGCGGGCGATTGTTCTGGTAGGACTTGGCCACAGAGACGAAGCCTTCCTGCTGCAAAGTCTTGATGTGCGTGGTCAGGTTGCCATCGGTCATATTCAGGGTGTCGCGGAGTTCGGTGAAGGAAAGTTCCGGCGAGGCGGCCAGGGCGGACATGATGGCCAGCCGCCCTTTCTCGTGAATGACTTTATCGAGCTGAAGAAAAAGATCCGGATTCACGCCGCATTCTTTCCTTTTTCCGTGAGATAGAGATACGCTCCGTAAGCGAGATGCAGGATGCCGAAGAAAAAGCCCATAAACAGGTGAGGATTAAAATTCAGGTTCACCTTAAAGAAATAGCCGGTGTAAAAGAATGCACAGACTGAGGCGATGAACAACCACCCAAAATATTTGATGCCACGTGGCATGAAGAACCCGGCGGAGTGAAGGGCCAATCCATAGAACATGACCCAGACGAGAGTTGAGACCCATTTAACATCGCTGGAAACATAGGTCAGGAGCGGAAAACCGCCCATCAACATACCGGCGAGCAACGGCGGGGCGAGCGCCTGGACAACGCGACGGGTTGGGGGCGACCAGAAGACCTCGCTGTCTTTGATCGCCTGTTGGCGGGTGAGGTAAAGAGCGCTGGCCATGGCGAAAACGGCGGTTCCATACCACAAGCAACAGAAGCTCCGGGCGGAATCGATTTCGCACAACAGGCCTATGCCGGCGGCGATGACCCCTGCCGCGCCGGCCACCAGCATGATCGGCGCGAGGGCGCGGCGGTAGATAGCGGAGCGTTCCATCAGGGTGCGAATAGTTTGTAATTGCTCGGAAGCCCAGTTTGAGTCCATGGGATGACTTTGCATTGCAAAGTGATATTTGGCAAGGGAAAAGTCACTAGAAACAGGGTCGCTTTCCCCCTCACCCCGGCCCTCTCCCTCAGGGAGAGGGGGAATGGTGGCGCCGTTGCCACGCGAAATCGGGCGACTTACGTGTTTAAAGAAATAACAATTTTGCCAAGGACGTGGCGGGAACGGAGTTTGGCGAAGGCGGCGGGGGTTTGGGCCAGCGGGAAAGTGGAGTCGATGACGGGTTTGATTTTCCCGGCGGCGGCCCAATCGAGGGTGGCGACGATGTCGGTGCGGTTGCGGCTGTAGCTGCCGATGAGGCGTTGCTGTTTCACGAAGAGCGGCCAAAGGTTCAGGCTAACTTCGCGTCCGGCGGTGGCGCCGCAGGTGACGATGGTGCCGTTGCGGGCGAGACATTCGAAGCATTTGAGCAGGACGTCGCCGCCGACGTGTTCGACGACAATATCCACGCCACGCTTGTTGGTGAGTTTGCGGACTTCGGCGGGCCAGGCGGGGTCGTTGGAATCCACTACGAAATCGACACCGAGATTTTTGGCAAGGGCACGTTTGGCGTCGGACGAGGCGGTGGTGATGACGTGGGCGCCGAGTTGTTTGGCGATCTGGATGGCGGCGGAGCCGACGCCGCTGGCTCCGCCGATGACGAGGACCCAATCGCCGGCGCGTACCTGAGTGCGATGGGTGAGCATGTGCATGGCCGTACTACCGGCGAGCGTGAGGGCGGCGCTGGTATTGAAATCCACGCGGTCAGGCAGGCGGACGAGGGTGCGGGCGGGAACGACGACGCGTTCGGCGAAGCCACCATCACGATTGATGCCGAGCAGTTCGCCACGGATGCAGATGGATTCCTCGCCTTGTTTACAGAATTCGCATTCACCGCAAAAGATGCTGGATTGCACAGCGACGGCGTCGCCCACAAGCCAATCTTTTACATGGCTGCCGAGTTCCAAAATACGTCCGGACACTTCGCCGCCGGGGGTGCGCGGCAGGGGAACTTTTATGGGGAGACCGGCTTCTTCGAGCCAGAGGTCAAGGTGATTGACGCCGCAGGCGTGGACCTCCACGACGACTTCATCAGGCGCGGGATGGGGAGCGGGGACGTCGCGTAGTTCGAATTTTCCCGGTGTGCCGTGGGCGATGAGTTGGATGGCCTTCACGCACTAGAGCCTAATACAGGAGTTGAACTTGGCAAAGTGTAAGGAAGAGAGATCAGCTCATCCTCACCCCATCCGTTAGCCGGGGTATTGAATTTTGTGCTAGGGAACCGGTGGGTTGGTTTCCTGGATGGAGCCAGCGCCGACTGACGTCGGCGATTACGGTTATTACGATTGCCCTCACCCAACCCTGGCCTGTCAGGCCGGAATGATTATTTAAGTCCAATAACTTTTATTAAGGATCGGTTATGGGGTGTTTACCCCATATCAAAGAAGCCATTTTGAGAGGATAATCAGGTCGATTAAGCACCAATGTTCGTGGAACCAGAAGACGGCGAAGTTGTTGGGAAGTGAAAAAGGGGAAGGAGGGTGGTCATTCTCGTCAAGAAACTGCGTCCGGCATTAGTCCGGATCGCCAATGTTTTTAATCCGGAGCGACGGTTGCAAATAATCCTTGAAAAAAAATATGAACACGACGAGCAAAACCGACAAAAAGAGAATCCTGGTAGTAGACGACCAGGCCACCAACACCCGGCTTCTGAAACTCTACCTCGAACAGACCAACCGATACGAAGTCCGGGAGGAAAACGCCCCCAAGGCGGCGGTTTCCTCAGCGGAGTCGTTTCAACCCCACTTGATTCTGTTGGACGTGATGATGCCTGGTGTGGACGGCGGCGAGTTAGCCGCGCGTTTTCAAGCGAGTCGCAAATTGAAAGATGTGCCGATCGTATTCCTGACGGCGACCGTAACCAAAGGAGAAGTAACGGCAGGAGGCGGCCAGATCGGGGGATTTCCCTTTCTGGCCAAACCGGTCGTTCTAACCGAAGTCACGGCGTGTCTTACGCGGCTTTTGGGCGAATAGCGGTACGCGCAAAGCAATTATGAAAAAGCCGCCTGAATTACCGGGTGCTCCCCCCGCAATCAAAATCGTCACCGAAGTCCGTCGCGAAGAGGCCTTGCTGAAAGCGGGCGCCCTACAAAACGCGATCTTCAACAGCGCTAATTTCTCGAGCATTGCTACTGACGAGAAGGGCGTCATCCAGATCTTCAACGTGGGCGCCGAGCGCATGTTGGGCTACTCGGCCGATGAGGTGATGAACAAGATCACACCCGCGGACATTTCCGATCCGCAGGAAGTAATTGCCCGGGCGGAAGCCTTGAGTTTGGAGCTGGGGACACCGATCAAGCCCGGTTTCGAGGCATTGGTCTTTAAAGCGTTGCGTGGGATTGAGGATATTTACGAATTGACCTATATCCGGAAGGACGGCAGCCGCTTTCCGGCGGTGGTATCCGTCACGGCGTTACGTGATGAGCGGGAAGGGATCATCGGTTATCTGCTGATCGGCACTGATAACAGCGCGCGGAAGCGTGCGGAAGAGGCGCTGCTCAAGGCGGGGGCGCTGCAGAGCGCGATCTTCAATAGTGCGAATTTCTCGAGCATCGCGACGGACGCCAAGGGCGTCATCCAGATCTTTAACGTGGGTGCTGAGCGCATGTTGGGTTACGCGGCCGCCGAAGTGATGAACAAGATCACGCCGGCGGACATCTCGGATCCGCAGGAAGTGATCGCGCGGGCCACGGCATTGAGCCTGGAATTCGCGACCCCGATTGCGCCGGGATTCGAAGCGTTGGTGTTCAAGGCCTCACGCGGCATTGAGGACATCTACGAGCTGACCTACTTTCGCAAGGACGGCAGCCGCTTTCCGGCGGTGGTATCCGTCACGGCGTTACGTGATGAGCGGGAAGGGATCATCGGTTATCTGCTGATCGGCACCGATAACAGCGCCCGCAAGCGTGCGGAAGAGGCGCTGCTCAAGGCGGGGGCCTTGCAAAGCGCGATCTTCAATAGTGCGAATTTCTCGAGCATCGCGACGGACGCCAAGGGCGTCATCCAGATCTTTAACGTGGGTGCTGAGCGCATGTTGGGTTATGCGGGCACTGAGGTGATGAATAAGATCACGCCGGCGGACATCTCCGATCCGCAGGAAGTGATTGCGCGCGCGGAAGCCTTGAGTCTGGAGTTGGGAACCTTGATCAAGCCCGGTTTCGAGGCATTGGTCTTCAAAGCTTCGCGCGGGATTGAGGACATCTATGAATTGACCTATATCCGCAAGGACGGCAGCCGGTTTCCCGCAGTGGTGTCAGTCACGGCGCTCCGCGACGCGCAGGACGCCATCATCGGTTATCTGTTGATTGGAACGGACAACACTGCCCGCAAGGAGGCCGAAGAAGCCTTGCTGAAGGCGGGGGCGCTGCAGAGCGCGATCTTCAACAGCGCGAATTTCTCGAGCATCGCGACGGACGCCAAGGGGGTCATCCAGATCTTCAACGTGGGCGCGGAACGGATGCTGGGCTACACAGCCGCCGAAGTGATGAACAAGATCACGCCAGCGGACATCTCCGATCCGCAGGAAGTGATTGCGCGGGCCAAGGCGTTGAGCGTAGAGCTTGCCACGCCGATTACGCCAGGCTTCGAGGCATTGGTGTTCAAGGCCTCACGCGGGATCGAGGACATCTATGAATTGACCTATATCCGCAAGGATGGCACGCGATTTCCCGCCATCGTGTCCGTCACGGCGTTGCGCGATGACCAGGGCGGAATCATCGGCTATCTGCTGATCGGGACTGATAATACCGCGCGCAAACAAGTCGAAGCGGATAAGACCAAACTCGACCAACGCCTGCGTGACCAACAGTTTTACACGCGCTCACTCATCGAATCCAACATTGACGCGCTGATGACCACGGACCCATCCGGCATCATCACCGATATCAACAAGCAGATGGAAGCGCTGACCGGCTGCACGAGGGATGAGTTGATCGGGGCGCCCTTCAAGAACTACTTCACGGACCCCGAACGGGCGGAAGCGGCCATCAAGCTGGTGCTCAGCGAAAAAAAAGTCACCAACTATGAGCTAACGGCCCGGGCGCGCGATGGCAAAGAAACGGTCGTATCGTACAACGCGGCTATTCTTTACGATCGCGACCGCCGCTTACAGGGCGTGTTCGCTGCGGCGCGCGATGTCACCGAATTGAAACGGTTCGAGCAGACGCTTCAGCAAAAGAACGTTGAGCTGGAGAGCACGAAGTCCACGGCCGAAAAAGCGAATCTCGCGAAATCAGATTTTCTCTCGAGCATGAGCCATGAGCTGCGCAGCCCGCTGAACGCGATCCTGGGCTTCGCCCAACTGATGGAAACAGCCTCGCCGCTGCCGAGCACTGCACAGAAGGACAGCATCGATCAAATTTTGAAGGCCGGCTGGCACCTGCTGACGCTCATCAACGAAATCCTCGACCTGGCGCGCATTGAATCGGGCAAGTTGTCCCTATCGCTCGAGCCCACGGACTTGTCGGAAGTTTTGAGCGAGTGCGAGGCGATGATCGAGCCACAGGCCAAAAAGGTCGGCATCGTGATGGCGTTTCCCCATTCGAAAATTCCGAATTTTGTGCTCGCCGATCGCACGCGCTTAAAGCAGGTGATCATCAATCTTCTCTCCAATGCCATCAAATATAACCAGGCGCAGGGGACGGTGATCGTGGATTGTTCGGAGACGGCGCCGGGCCACATTCGCGTGAGTGTCAAAGACTCCGGCGCGGGCCTGCCGCCCGAAGAAGTGGCGCAGCTCTTTCAGCCGTTCAACCGCCTGGGGCAAGAAGGGGGGGGGCAGGAAGGCACCGGCATCGGGCTGGTGGTAGCGAAGCAATTGATCGAACTGATGGGCGGGCAGATCGGTGTCAAAAGCATCGTGGGTACGGGCAGCGAATTCTGGTTCGACCTCAACGCGTCCGTGGAACCGACGCTCCCGGTAGAAAATAGCACGCCAGTTCCCGCCGTTCCGTTGCCGATCAAGAGCAGCGCAACCTGTCACACCCTTCTTTATGTCGAGGATAACCCGGCCAATCTGAAGCTCGTGGAGCAACTCATCGCCCGGCGTCCGGATCTTTGCCTGCTGAGCGCCGGCGACGGACTTAAGGGTATTGCCCTGGCGCGGAAGCATCTGCCCGAGGTGATTCTCATGGACATCAATCTTCCCGGCATCAGCGGCATTGAAACACTGGCCAGGCTCCGGGCCGATCCGCTCACCGCGCATATCACGGTGGTCGCCTTGAGTGCGAATGCGATGCCGCACGACATCGCGAAGGGGCTGGAGGCGGGCTTCTTTCGCTATCTCACCAAACCGATCAAGGTCGTTGAATTCATGGATACGCTCGATGCCGCGCTGGAATGCGCTCAAATGGGGATTCACCGCCGCAATAAAAGAATGGCCAATGCAGAAGCCGCCTAAAACCGTCCTGGTCATAGACGACGATCCCGCCGCGTTGAAGATAGCCGCTACGCGGATCGCGGCCGAGGGTATTTGGATATTCACCGCTAACAACGGGCCTGACGGGTTGCGGCTGGCCAACGAACACATTCCGGACGTCATCGTTATAGACCTGATGATGCCCGGCATGCACGGTTATACGGTCATCCAGGAAATCCGCAACAATGCCAAATTGAATCAGGCGCGTATCCTGGTCAGCTCGGCCAAAACTTATTCGTCGGACATCGAAAGAACCCGCCGGCTCGGGGCTGATCGATATTTGAGCAAGCCCTACGACCTGCAGGTGTTTTGGGACACGATCGCGGAACTGCTGGGGGATGCTCCGCCGGTTTTTGCGGTTCGGTTCTGGGGCACGCGGGGCTCGATCGCCACGCCGGGAGAGGCCACCAATAAATACGGGGGCAACACCGCTTGTACGGAGGTGCGGTGTGGCGATCAACTGCTGATTCTCGATGCGGGCACGGGACTGCGCGGCCTCGGCCTGGCGCTGCTTGGCGAGTTCAAGGAAAAACCGATGAAGGGACACATACTGGTGGGGCACACGCATTGGGATCATATCCAGGGCTTCCCATTTTTTGCGCCCGCATTTAATCCCGCGAATGAGTTCACCATTTACAGTCTCCATGGTGCCGAAAAACCGCTCCAAAAGATTTTCCGGGGCCAGATGGACAACGACTATTTTCCCGTCTCGCTCAGCGAAATGAAAGCAGCCTTGAACTTTCACGAATTGCAGTCAGACGTGCAGATCGGTGACATAAAAGTTTCGTTCAAATTCCTGAATCACCCCGGGTTGGCGGTCGGTTTCCGGATCACGTTCGCCGGACGAAGCCTGGTATACCTGAGCGATCATGAATCATTCGGGCGTCTGTCGCCACCGGAAACGGGGCGGCACCCGTTGGATGTGGAATTGGAAGAGTTCGCGCAGGATGCCGACCTGATGATCGCCGACGCGCAGTACACCGAAGAGGAGTATGTGCAGCACGCGGGCTGGGGACACAGCACGTTTCTCGACGTGTTGGAGCGCGCCGCGAATGCGGGGGTGAAGTGTGTGGCGATGTTTCACCACGATCCTTCACACGAGGATACGTTCCTGGATGGCATCCACACGTTCTGCCAGAAGACGATCGCCGAACGGAACTATAACTTTAAATGCCTGATCGCGCAGGAAGGTGTGTCCGTCGAACTCTGATGGATTATTTTACGCGCGGTAGTCGGGATTATTTAGGAGAATAGCTCCAGACAAGGTCGCCGGTGTCGAAGATGCGGGTGCTATCCGGGCCGGTGCCACGCGCGCCGCCATCGTCCTTTTCATTCCATCCCACCGAATAGAGCACGAAGAGTCCGTCTGCGGTACGGCGGTAATTCAACGGATGGCCGTTGATGATGTCATGAGGAACCGGGTTGATGAATTGCGGGGCGAGGGGATCGAGTGAATCGGGATATTCGCCGTGGGCCAGGCGGTAGCGCTCGAGGGCGATGGCGACGCGGGCAAGGTCCACTGACGATTGTTCGCGCGCGAAGCGTTTGGTGACCGGGAGGAGCGAAGGGAACAAGAGGGAGGCGAGGCGATTTTGAATGGAGAAATGTTGCAGCGAATTGGTGAGGGCCACTTCATTCTCGTGGACTTTCGCGGGTGAAATAATGCGCAGGGTCGTATCGGCAACGGGAAAGACCCATTGGTCGTGCAGGCGGGAGAAATAGACTTTGGTCTGGTCAAAGAAGCCGGCGGGCAAGAGATAAAGGCCAACGCTTTCCAGTGGATGTGGGGAAGACGAGGATTCACTGCCGGTGAACATGTCCACAGAGCGGGTATGCCGCAAATAATCCAGGATGGAAACGTGGCAGATGCGCTCACCGCGCATGGAATATTCGAAGTCGGCGAGAAAATCGAGGTTGGCGAGTTCGGCATCGAGCGCGCTTAATTGCAGGTCGGTCCAGCGATGGCCGGCCAATCCTTCGTAAACCGGTTGCAGGTTGATTTCGGTCATGGCGATGCGGACGAGGTGAGAAATGAGGAAGGGTTCGACGTGTATTGATTTGACGAGATAGAACGTCAACTGGATATCTTCGAGGGCCTGGTCGCTTTGGCCGGCCTGGAGTTCGGCGAGGGCGCGCAGTTGCAGCAAGCGTGAAAGGCCCTTCATTCGCGCGAGATGCGGGAGAAGAATGGCGGCGGGATCATCTTTATCATATTCGAGGGGGAATTGGGCGTAAGGGAGGCGGCTGGCGGCGCGCACTTCTTCAAAGGTGGGATTGTATTTGCTCAGCGCCAGCAGGACATCGGCGGCAGGCGTTTGCGGTGTGGGTGGGACGGGGAATAAATTCGTGGAGGCTGCCAACTGGCGATAATAAGTTTGCCAGGCTGAAAGATCAGTGGTGGTGCCCTTGGCCCAATACCCATTGGTGGGGACATGCTTGTCGTCCTCCGCGGTGATGGGCATCTCCAAACGGTTCACTACATTGGTGAGGTGGGGCCGCACCTCGTGTCCGGTGGTATCTATCATGGATTCGTAACAACTGGCGATGACCGGCGTGGTGGCGAAGTTCTGGTCATTGGGCGGCAGCGGGGGGATAAAATCTTTGAGGCTGAACTTCTCGCCTTTGGCTTCCTGTTCCTGCCGATATTTTTCCCAGGCATGCCTGCCGCGCCAGTTTTCTTCGGCGTAAAACAGGGCGATGAGGGTGGCCAGGCAGACGGTGACGAACAGGAACCGCTTGAAAGTGCGCCAATGACAAAGCCAACGGATGAAGAGATACAAGGAGGCCGCTCCGGAGATCACGGTGGCAGCAGTCAGGACGGAGGACGGGTACCTGCCATCGGCAAGCATCGTGAGGGAAAGCAAAAGGCAAACAACAAAGAGCAGGACGATCACGATCCAAAACGGTCGCGGGAGGTTCCGTGATTTTTGCCAGGTGCTTTTGGGTTTTTCATTCATAAAATCAGGCGTTCAAAGCTTCATCGCGGCGTTCGCTGCGGGGTGCGTGGCCGGAGCGGCGCGGTTCTTCGGCGTTGGAGATTTCCGGGGAACCGATGAGTTCGGCCAGCAGGCGTTCCTGCTGGCGCAGGGCCACGAGGGAATCCGGGGACGGGGGTGCGGGCCGTTGGGCGGTGCGCGACGAAGCGTCGCGCGCGGAAAGATTGAGGGCGAGAATCACAAGCCACGCGGTAGCCAGAGCGGCCCAGGCATGGGGATGAGGCCAGAGGAAAGAGGATAGATGATGGAGGATGGAAGATGGCCCCGCCTTCGCTTCGCTTCGGCGCGGCGAGCGAGCGTCTGTAGCAGCACGGGCGGCTTGCAGGATGTCGGCGCGCCAATCGGACGGGAGCGGGCGCGGGGATTGGCGCTGGAGCTGTTGTTCAAAGTCGTCGTTCATTTTATCTCTTCATAGATGGGACGCAGGCGCTCGCGTAATTTGTCTAGGCCATAGCGATAGCGGCTGGCGGCGGTGTTCGGCGGAATCTCCAGGGTATCGGCGATCTGCTCGAAGGTGAGACCCTCCCACAATTTTAGATGAACGACGGCGCGCTGGTCGGCGGGGAGTTTGCCGAGGGCGCTGGCAAGGGCGATGCGGAAATTTTGTTCATCGGGATCGGCAGTGGGGGCGAAGGGCGAGATGATTTCGGCGGCGAACTGGTCGCGGGTCTTGTCGCGGGTGCCGCGGCGGCGCATGGCATCGATGGCGAGGTTGTGGGCGAGGCGGATGAGAAAGGCGCGTTCATTGCGGGCGCCGCGCAGGCGGTCGGGCTGGCGGGCCAGCTTAACAAAAATTTCCTGGAGGGCATCACGGGTATCGGCCTCGTGACGCGTCAGGTTGAGGAGGAAGGCGAACAAAGCTCCGGCGTGGTCGTCGTATAACCGTTCGAGGTCGGCGGGCATTATCTTAACTTAAGGACGCGTGTGATGGTGAAATTTGTCTGTGTATCATTCGACAAGGCCGAGGCGGAGGCGTCACGTGGAGAAATTTAACGCGAAGCCTCCTAGGGCGCTGCGGATGACCAGATGCAGTCGCCTTCATTTGGGTCAGCGCCGAGTTTCTTTTCAGGATCATGCCACGCCCAATCGCCGCCATCGTCAGTCTGGTTCCAACCGACGGAATAGATGATGTATTGGTCGTCGCCGATGAGTCGATAGCGCAAGGGTTTTCCATCAATGACATCGGCGGGAATGGCATCAATGAAGGTTGGTGCGAGAACGCCGAGACTTTTGGGCAGGGCGCCGTTGGCGAGACGATAACGTTCAAGGGCGCAAGCGACGCGCGCAGCATCGACGTACGTTTGTGTGCGAGCGGATCTCTTTATGACGTTAGAAATAGAGGGAACAAGCATACGGGCGAGAAAGGAGTAGGGAGTGTGACGAAGTTCGCCAGCGACAAAGTCAGCCGCCGGTACGTCCTGGACATCAACCTTTCGATTGGGGACGTCCATTGTGTCGATGGTTTTTTGCTCAATACGTGCGACGGTCAGTTCATTTTGCCAGAACCAACCGGAAGGCGTGAAATGAAACAAGAAATCCCGAAGGCCCATGTGCGGGCTGCTATCCAGATATATCCAAGGCGTATTGTTAGAGTCCCATTTCTTCCGGCGTATATATTCAACTGTATCAATCATGCTGGCGCGTTCACCACGCAGGGCTTGCCGGCATTCGGCAAACAGGTTGATGGACGCCAATCGCTGCTGAATAGTTTTCAACTGCGTGTCGTCCCATGTGTGCCGGCGGAGACCTTCACGAGTGGCCTGCAAACTGATGGTCAAAACCGAATCACGGACAAGGTGTGAAATCAATATCGGCTCCGACTGAATGGAATCGGCGAGGCGAAAACAGAGATTCAACTCATTCAGGGCCTCCTTGGCACGGCCAAGTTCACAATATGCGCTGATCCGTATGGCAGCACAGCTCACAATATCTTTTACGATTCGAAGATGCGGAATTTGGATATCAGTCGGCGGCTCATGATCATAGTCGACGGGGAACCGACATAATGGACGGCTTTGGGAAGCGGAATCTAATTCTTCAAAATCGCGGTCGAATTTTCCCAGGGCGACGAGAATGTCTTCCGCTGCTGATTTCGACTCCGCCGGTTGGGGATAGTGCGTGTTCCCCAGATAGAATGCGCGAAAGCTGTCCAGATCGGCAAATCGGCCAATATACAGACTCCCGGCGATTGGGTTGGTGGTTATATCCGGCATGGGCAAATAAGCGTCGATATTTTTCAAGCGAGCCCAGTTATTGGAATCTCTTCTTTGGAATTGATCCTCCTCTTCGTCAAGGCTCAGAACTGAATTCGATGTGATGACATAGTCAAAGATTGGCCGGAGGAGCGGGGCCATCGCGAAATTCTGGTCGTCGGGGATGGGCGGAGGGGCGAGGGATTTAAGGTCAAATTTTTCGCCTTTGGCTTCCCATTCGCGTTTGAATTTTTCCCAGTCACGTTTGCCGCGCCAATTTTCTTCGACATAGGCGAGGATGATAAGGATGAAAAGACAACCGAGGGCGATCATCAGTCGCTTGAAGGTCCGCCAGCGGAAAAACCAGCGCGCGAACCAGCCGAGGAAGCATCCGATCCAGCGCCATAGCCACAGGTAAAACATTGAGATGACGATGGCGGCGATGAGTGAGGCCAGGAGAAGTTGTTCCAAAAGAGATGTGGTCTGGAATGATTCTATTTCCGATTGCCAACAAAGCTTGATCAGGCAATAAACACCGCCACTGAGCAGTGAGACGACAGAAAGCCAAATGAAGAACCGATGGGTCAGGCGCTGTCGCCACGACTTTTTTCCGTTGCCGATGTTTTGTTCGCTCATGCCAGAACAATCCATTCCCGATGCACATTCGACAGGATTGCGGCCCTTTTGTCACGGGGTTAGATGAAACTATCCTTGCCCTTGAGCGTTGCTCCGTTTAGGAACGGGCGGTGATTTTGGATGTTATTTTCGGTTCGCTGGCGGGTTTGAGCGTCGCCCTGGTGCTTTGGCAATGGGTGGCGGCGCTGCGTTTTCCGTTGCACCAGCGGACAGCGGACGGCTCGTTTGCGCCGGATGTAACGCTGCTCAAGCCGCTCAAAGGTTGTGATGACTATTCGGAGGCGTGTTTGCGGAGCTGGTTCGTGCAGGAGTACCAAGGGGAGATACAAATCATTTTTGGGGTGGCGAAGGCGGATGACCCGGTGTGCGGGATTGTGGAGAAACTGATGCGGGAATTTCCGAAGCGTGATGCGCGGTTGATGGTGTGCGAGCATTTGACGGGGGCGAATGCGAAGGTATCGAAACTGGCTCGGATGGAGGCGGAGGCGAAGCATGAGTTGGTGGTGGTGAGCGATGCGGATGTGTGGGTGCCGGCGGATTTTTTGGCGAATGTGGTAGGGCCGTTTAAGAAAAATTTAGCCGCTGTCGCGGGAAATGAATCCTCCCTCACCCCGGCCCTCTCCCCAAGGAGAGGGGGAATGGAAGGGCAGAGCGCAGTGAAGGCGGATGATAAAAGTAGCCGAGGCAATGCGCCGCGAGAGAATGAAAAGCGCGCAAGGGAGGCGCAGTTCGGTGCGGAAACGGTGAACCTGGCGCAGATGGAGGTGCCAAGCGAGGTGATCGCAGAGGTGCCGCAGAGCGTTGCGCGGCAGTACTGCGTAATTCCAGTGTATAAACATGATAATACGCTGACACTGGCGATTTCGGATCCTTCTGATTTGGCTTCGATTGATTCGCTATCGCATCTTCTTAGGCTAGAGATCAATTTGGTGGTGGCATCTGAGCAGGATATTGAGGGGGCGCTGAAAAAGTATTACGGGGACGTCCCCAGCAATCCGGCGAGCGCTAAGGATTCAGAAGGCGAAGTTGGTTTAGTGAATTGTTTTTATCGGCTGGCGAACCCGGCGACGATGGCGATGCGGTGGGAGGCGGTGGCCATCAATGCGGATTTCTGGAGCCAGGTATTGCAGAGCCGCTCGCTCAAGCCGCTGGATTTTGCGCTGGGGGCGGTGATGGCGACACGACGGAAAAATCTGGCGGAGATTGGCGGATTCAAATCGCTGGAGAATTGTCTGGCGGACGATTATCAATTGGGTCATCGCATCGCGAAGCGGGGGCATCGGATAGAATTATCGCCGGTGGTGGTGGAATGCCGGTCGGCGCCGATGAATTGGGGGGAGGTGTGGCGGCATCAATTGCGCTGGGCGCGGACGATCCGAGTGTGCCAGCCGGCACCGTATTTTTTCAGCATACTGAGCAATGCGACGTTGTGGGCGGTCGTATTAGGGCTGTATGGATGGGCACAAACTTCATTTGATTTTCGCGAGCTCGAAAGTGGGGGGATGATCCCGAACGACCACTTCTCCCCGGCCTGTGGCTTCGCCTTGTTGATCTTAATGATGCGGGCTGTAGTTGTGATTGATCTTCAACGGCGAATGGAACGAAGTTGGAAACATGCGCTTGCATGTCCGGTGATGTTCTTTGTGAAAGATCTGATGCAAGCGGCGATCTGGGTAGGTGCATTCACGGGGAGTGGGGTAGAGTGGCGGGGGCAGAAGTTTAGGGTGAGGAAAGATGGGACGTTGGAGAAGGTTTGAGGCAAAACATCCAACAACCAACATCGAACATCCAATAGGGATTAGCGCCGACTGACGTCGGCGGCTACCATTTTACGCTCTCCCTCACCCCGGCCCTCTCCCCAAGGAGAGGGAGAATGGAAGGGCCGTTGCAAGCGCGAATGGATCAGGCGCGTGGCTGGAATAAGACTGGCGGGCAGGGCGATGCGGCTGGGACGCCGGAAAAAATTTAACGCAAAGGCGCAAAGGCGCGGGCGGCATTTTTCACAACAAAGAAACAAAGGAACCAAGCACTTACTTTGTTGCTTCGTTACTTCGTTGTTAATGGTTTTGGATTAATTGCGGCTCCGCGCCTTTGCGTCAAGGTCTTAACTATTTTGCAAAACCATGACAATTGGGGGGAAAGTCTGCACTATCATCTCAAAGCCACATGAACAACGCATCCCGCACCGGACGACCGCGCGCGCCGCGATTTTTCTGGCAGGGAGTTTTGATCGTGTTGCCGGTGGCGGTGCTGGCGGTGGTGAGTTTGCTGTCGTTGCGGAGTGACGAGCAGGCGGCAGAACGCAAAGCGCGTCAAAATGCGGAGGCCAGCGTCGAGAGCCTGGCACGCACCATGAGCCGGCCAGTGAACGATGACGTGCTGTACTCGATGGGGTTTCAAACCATGAAGATGAGCGGGTTGGCCGCCTGCTCGCAGCCATTTTGGACGAACGGATTGTTTCCCGATCAGAAACTGGACGCCGACATAAAAGAATGGGAGGGGCGGTATCCCGGAATAAAGTTGAATGACTTCGCATCTGAATCCGCGGGTGTTTCAAAGGATGGACAATTAGATGGCCCGGACGAATTGATGATACCGGTTCCCCCGAAGTGGTTTGCCGGACTTTCACCATCACAAGCGGAAAGGTGGGAGGAATTAAAACGGGCGTGGGCGGTTCACGATTCCAACGGGATCAAAACAGCGACCGAGAGTTTTATAAACACGAAGCCATCGGCGGAAGCGCGTTACGCGGCAGAACTTTTGACTTTCCCGCCGGAAAAAGTTCTTACCACAAATGAAACGCTGCCAACCGAGACGGGTATTTCATTTCAGGACATCGCCGCGTATGAATTGCTGCGGGGGAGCAATGTGTTGTCGGATGATGTGCTGCAAGGAATCTGGCGCGCTCTGTTTTCCCAGCCCACGTTTGCGGCATCTGACTTATTGGAAATGTTGGAAACGAGAAGTGATCTTCTCAGTCCCACAAATCGCCAAAAGGTGATCTGGATGCGGGAATTGTGGGATGGGCGAGCCCGCGCCCGGGATTGGATGGGTGCCTTACGCAAACAGGCGTGGCCGAAATCGACCAATGACGCGGCCTGGTTGAAAGATGAAAACGGGAAGGAAGCGCTCGCCATTTTTGAACTCTCCAGGCGAACGGGACTCAAACATCCGCGTTTTACGAATGATTACCCGATCGCATTTGTGCCGCGAGAAGTGCTGGCAGCGATTTTTCAGCGGGCGATGGAGGAAAACAAATTTTTGATCCCGGAATATGCGATGGCTGCGTTAACGGTAGAGGGAGTGACAATTTTCAAGCCGGACCAGCCGGTGAGTGAAAAGGACCTGTTGAGCAGTGCGACGGGCAGATTGCTCTACGACCCCGACGGGCCATCGGTACATTTTGAATTACAATTTTATCTCACCGGGCGGTATCAAATGCTGGCGGGGGAGCGGCGGCGGGCGAAGGTTTTTGGGGCGTTGATTTTGGGGACGGCGTTGACGGCGTTGGTGGGATTGGGGGCGGCATGGCGGGCGTTTCGGCGGCAGCGGGAACTGAGCGAGATGAAATCGAATTTTGTCTCGAGCGTGTCGCATGAGTTGCGGGCGCCGATCGCGTCGGTGCGGTTGATGGCGGAGAGCCTGGAGGGTGGGAAGGTGTCGGAATTGCCGAAGCAGAAGGAATATTTTGGATTCATCGTGCAGGAATGCCGGCGGCTGACGTCGCTGATCGAGAATGTTTTGGATTTTTCGCGGATCGAGCAGGGGCGGAAACAATTTGAATTTGAGCCGACGAATGTCGTCGAACTGGTGAGGCAGACAGTGAGGTTGATGGAGGTGGTGGCGGCGGAAAAGGGCGTCAAAATGGAAACATCGAACGTTGAACAACGAACGCTGAACCTCGAATTGAACATCGATGGGAAGGCAATACAGCAGGCGCTCGTTAATCTGATTGATAATGCCATCAAGCACTCACAGAAGGGTGGAATCGTAACTGTGGGGATTGAAATGAAGGAAGAGGGAAGAAGGCGGAATGAAGAAGATGGGAAACATCGAACATCGAACATCGAACATCCAACATCCAATGGAAAAAGCGGAAGCGTGGTTTGTTTGTTTGTGGAAGACCATGGGGCGGGGATTGCGGAATCGGAACAGGAGAAGATTTTTGAGCGGTTTTATCGGAGCGGGTCGGAGTTGCGAAGGGTGACGCAGGGAGTGGGGATCGGGTTGAGCATTGTGAAGCATATCGTGGAGGCGCATGGGGGCAAGGTGCGGGTGGAGAGTGAGGTGGGACGGGGGAGCAGGTTTACGATTGAGTTGCCGGGGAAATGAAAACATCCAACATCCAACATCGAACAACCAACATCCAATGAGCGGAGGAAAATAAAGATGTCGCGAATATTGATTGTGGAGGATGAGGCGCCGATGCGGACGGCGTTGCGGGATATTTTGGAGGCGGAGGAGCATCGGGTACTCACAGCGGCGGATGGGGTGATGGCGATGGAACAGGTGATGGTGGAAAAGCCGGACTTGATCCTGCTGGATGTGATGATGCCGAAGATGGACGGGTTTGCGGTGTGCGCGGAGTTGCGTCGGCTGGGCCAGACGATGCCGATCTTGATGCTGACGGCGAAGGGCCGGGTGGATGACCGGGTGACGGGGCTGGACGCGGGGGCGGATGATTATCTGGTGAAGCCGTTCAGCACGGATGAATTGCTGGCGCGGGTACGGGCGTTGTTGCGCCGGGTGCAACGGCAGACGAAGGCGGCGACAAAATTAAGATTTGGCGAGGTAGAGATAGACCTGGCGCGGCAGACGGCGGTGCGCGGGAAAAAGGCGATGCACCTGACGGCGAAGGAATTTGCGATGTTGCGATTGCTGGCGGAGACGCCGGGCGAGCCGGTATCGCGGGAACGATTTTTGGATGTGGTGTGGGGTTACGGGGCGTTTCCGACGACGCGGACGGTGGATAATCACATCGCGGGACTGCGGGCGAAGATCGAGGTGAACGCGGAGTTGCCGCGGTGGATAAAGACGGTGCATGGGGTGGGATATAGGATGGAGATGAAGTGAAGAGCAAAAAGCGGAAAGCGGAAGAAGGGGTAAGTCAGCGCCGACTTACGTCGGCGGCTATAGATAAACGCTCGCCCTCATCCCGGCCTTCTCGCCCAGGAGAAGGAGAATGGCAGGGCAGTTGTGAAGGCGTTGGAATGATGCAGATGGTTGCGAGATTAGCACGAGTCTGAGTTTTGATCAGAGCCTCGTGACCTCGTCTCCTACAAGATCAGAATTTGCAAAAGTGTGACAAGTGGGTGGGGGTGGTTTTTGAGAATATGGAACATATGAAAATCAAACGCGTGGTGGCGGGGATGGCTTTGATGATGGCGGTGGTGGCGCGCGCGGGGTCAACGAATGACCTGGCGGGAGCGTTGCGCAATGGGTTGTTTGAGGAGCAGGTGAACCATGATATGAACGCGGCGATTGCGACGTATCAATCGGTGGTGACGAAATTTGACACGGACCGGCAACTGGCGGCGACGGCGGCGTTCCGGCTGGGGGAATGTTACCGGACATTGGAGCGCACGAATGAGGCGGTGGCGCAATATCAGCGGGTGGTGACGGATTTTTCGGACCAGGCGACGCTGGTGAAGTTGAGCCAGCAGAATCTGGCGGAGTTGCGGGGCAGGCCGGCGTTGATGCCGATGACATCTCTTCCTCAGCCGGAAGATTTTCAAAGACGGATCGAGCAGATTCTTGCGCAAGCCGAGCCGGATAATACCAATATTATAAACAATTTTCGTGAGACCCTGGAAATAATGCGCAATGGGCAGCCACCCCTGTCGGCGATGCCGCCGCAACCCAGCCAGATCCAAGACCGTTTGGCGAAATTGCAGGCGGCCTATGCGGAGAACCAGGCGATACTTGCGCGGTTAAAGGACTTGAATCCCGATCAACTCAGGCAACAGATCACCACCTTTGGGCAACCGGATCCAACGCTGATGAACCTGATGGACCAGCTGAATATGGCGGAACAGAAGCTCATCGTAGTGAAGGGTGAAGCGGATACGAATCAGCCAAATTATAAAACGATGAAACAAATAGTGGATGATCTGCAAACGAAGGTGGGGGACCGGATGGCGGGAGTATTGGCGGCGAGGGAGACTTCGTTGGCGGCGATGAAGGCGCAGATCGAGCAGTTGGAAAAGGATGCCAGTGTGATGAGCCCCTGGGCAGAGGCTCTTTCCAATGGAACCAGGTCATCGCAAACCCAGGATAAGTTGGCGGAATTGCGGACCGAATATGCGGGGAAAAAGGCGGTGCTGGCGCGCCTAAAAGATCTGAACGCAGACCAGCTCAAACAACAGCTCCCCACCATCGCGCCGGACCAGATGCTGGTGAACCTGATGGAACAGCTCAATTTGGCGCAGCAAAATCTTTTAAAGGTTAAAACGGATGGCACATCCGACTATCCCGCCTATCAGAATGCACAGGCCCTGGTAGATGATCTGCAAAAGAAGGTGGCTGAGAGAATGGACGGGATTTTGGCGTCGATGGACACAGAGTTGGCCGGATTGAAGGCGCAGATGGAGCAGTTGGAGAAAACAGCGAGTGTTTCCAGTCAGCCGCAGTCTCCAGGCGGGACGGTGTTGAGCCCGAAAGAGCAGGCGATACAGATGGAAGCCCAGCGCCAGACATATAGTTCGATTATCCAGCCGACGACGGACGAGGAGGAGCAGGAGATCTTGCGGATACGAGCGATGATCCAGAACAGTCCGGACCTGATCAATGCGGCGGGGGGCGAGGCAAACAACACGCCGTTGATGCGGGCGGCGGCCAAAGACCAGCTTCAGGTTGCGCGGTTTTTGCTGGAGCATGGGGCGGACGCGAATGGGTACGGGGTCAATCATGAAACCGCACTCTATACCGCGGCGGGAACGGGTCACAAAGCGATGGTGGAATTGTTGCTGGCCCACGGTGCGGAGGTGAACGCGAAAAGGGATGAGAGCTTTAGGGTTTCTGGTCCGCGAACGGCGTTGGACATCGCGGTGCAGAAATATTATCCGGCGGTAGTAGAGGTGCTGTTGGCGCACCAGGCGGACCCAAACATTCCTGGTAAAGACCAGATGACGCCATTGCATCGGGTGGCGTTTAATGGGTCGATAGCGATGGCGGAATTGCTGGTGGCGCATGGGGCGGCGGTGAATGCAACCAATGCGGGCGGCGGGACGGCATTGCATACGGCGGCGGGGAATGGAGATGCGAAAATGGTTGCGTTTTTGCTGGGAAAAAAAGCGGAGGTGAACGCGCGGGATGCCGAGAGAAAAACCCCGTTGTTTTGGGGAATCAAGTATCCGGAGATCGTCAAAATACTGTTGGCGAACGGTGCGGAAGTGAATGCGCGGGATGCGACCGGAGAGACAGCCCTGGCACTGGCGGCGACCGGCCCGGCTGAGATAGTGAAGCTGCTTTTGGATGCGAAGGCGGATACGAGCCTGGGGGACAATGCCGGCTATCACGAGGGTTGGCTGCCGCTGCATTATGCGGTGGACCGGGGTAATATTGATTCAGTGGAGGCATTGCTCAGTCATGGGGCGGATCCGAATGCGGTGACCAAGAGGTATCTGAATGGTAACAACAGTTGGACGGAAGGCACGACACCGCTGATCCTGGCGATTAATAACAAGCGGGCAGACATGGTGGCGCTGTTGTTGCTTTATAAGGCTAATCCAAATCTGCCCAATGCGGAGGGATACCCGCCGTTGCTCTTTGCGATCGGGACGGCTAACGCAGAAATAATTGAGGCGGTGCTGGGGGCGGGCGCGGATGTGGAAAAGCCCTTTAAGAATGGTTTCACTCCGTTGCAAATGGCGGTCCAAGACCGGAGCCAACCGACGGTGGAGGCGATCCTGGCGCATAAGCCGGATGTGAATGCGATAAGTCCGATGGGTTTTACGGCGCTGGACCTGACTCACGACCGGGTTGATATGGGTGAAATTCCCGCGTTGCTGCGCGCGCATGGGGCGTTGGACAATTTGCCGAAGTTTGACGTGATCCAAGTGAGCCGGCCGTCGGCGAAGTTTTCGGCAACCATCTTCAAAAAAGGGACGAATGACTGGAACCATTTCACCTTGTTGGAATTGCTGGCGGCGCATTATGGATTCATTTCGGCGGCGGTTCCGAATGAGCAGGTGCGGATATATTTGAATCAGAACAGTTTGACGGCTGATAACAGCCTGGAATTTCCGAACCTGGAAGGGGTCAAAATCCAGCGTCTGACGGGAAAGGGGGCGGAGACGCAGGAAATCGCAGTGGATGTGGCGGAGATCTTAAAATCCGGTGATTGCTCGAAGGACGTGGCGTTGAAATGGGGGGATGTGGTGGAGATACCGGAAGCGGATCATCCGATCGATTCGAAATGGGATGGGTTCTCAGACGACGCGCGAAAGATGATGTTCACTTGCCTGCAGCGGTGGGTGCAATTGACGGTGAAAGGGCAGACGACGAATCTTTTGCTGAATGCGAAGATGGGGAATGAAGGGAATTATACTTACGGGGCGAATGGCCGAATTCTTTGGACCTCACCGCGGTTCAGCCTGTGGCCGGTGTTGAATAATTCCGGGCTGCTGCGGACATCATCGGATCTTTCGCGGGTGAAAATACAGCGGACGGATGCGCACACGGGCAAGAAGGTGGAGTGGACGGTGGATTGCAGCAAGGGGCAGTCGCCGCCGGACCTGTGGTTGCGAGATGGGGATAAGGTGGAGGTGCCGGAGAAGTAGAAGGAAGAAGGCAGAGGGCCGGAATGAAGAGGATGGAGGATGGAGGATAGGGATTTCGTCGCGCGGCGCGGGACACGTCAAAAAAGTGAAGCACGTTTTTCAAATTTGCGCTATCGCATCATTTCCAAGCGGCTTGTTTATAAGGGTTTAGCAGTGTTTTTTTCATTGTAAGAAAAGTGACCGACTTCGCGACGGTCGCGATTACAAGATAGGGAAGGGGTAGTAAACTTGGGTTAGTTCTTTGAAATATTGACAATGATACGTGATGCGCGTTGCGGGATGCGTGATGGATGTCAGCGCCGACTGACGTCGGCGGCTACCAATAAAAGGTGGCTCACCACAGCTCCCGTCTTAGTGAGTTGTGACGTGGCAAGTGCAGGAAGAGATTGGAATTCGCTGTATATCGGTCAAAAGCCGATTTTGGCCGTTTTTTGCGGAACTATCATAAAATCATGTGTTTATGCAAAAATGGCCGCAGATAACTCCAGCCAGCTCCAGCCTACTAAAGGATGAATCATTCACGAAGCGACGGGTGACGGGGGCGATTGGCAAGGTGGGAACGGCGCGCACGGAGAGACGCACCCCTTTCGGGTTTGATGACGGTAATGACAATAATGACGAATACAACACCTGAAAACGGATCGGGGCTGAGCACGAATTGGGGATAATTAAGTATAATTAGGGCTGTTTTTTTGTGCGCGAAATTGGAGCCGGGAAGCGGAAAGTCCACCAGGACAGGATTTGGGTTTTGGCTTCCCAAGCCCCACAGGTGAGTGCCTCTGAAAAAGCTGGTCGCTATCGCGACTCGTAGTTGGTTCAAGGGTTCTTGCCGCGCGGGGATTGGACGGGTTTTGGAGGTTGGCCGAGGATTTGGCGGAGTTTAACGAGGCGGTCGTGCCAGTCGAGCCAACTGGAAGTCCAGGCGGGGCCAGTGAATTCCTTGCGGGCATCGGGGAGGGCGGCTTCGAGGGCATTGAGGAGACGGCGGGCGGCGACACGGTCATTCCATTGGATGTAGGCTTCAATGAGATTCAGGCGGTTTTCCGGGTAGCTGGGGGCGACGGTGACGGCGAGTTCGAGGAAGGTCTTGGCTTTGCCCTGGTCGCCGATGCTGGCGAGGCTGGGGGCTTCGTGGTAAAGGAGGCCGAGATTGCGGTCGGGGCCGGCGTAGTCGAATTTCTCATCGAGGCGGCGGGCGGTTTTGAATTCGCGTTCCATCTCACTGACGATGCTGAGTGCACCAAGCCATTTAGTGCGAGCGAGTTGGCCGAGGTCCATGCCGAGGAAATAATGGGCGGGAGCGGAATTGGACCGGGCGGCGACCAGGGCGCGGCACGCAGTGATGCCAAGGTTGGCGACATCGGCGCGCTGGGTGTCGTTGGTGGCGAATTCGGCCCAATCGAAACAGGCCTGGCCGAAGTGCCAGTTGAGGTCGGAAGGCGTGGTATTTGTGGATAATTGTGATTGGAATTCGTGAAAAATGCGTTCCGCCCGGACGATGGGGGCTTCGTAATGGGCGACAGTATTGGTTTCCTGAGCAAAACTGCAAGAAAGTGTGAGAATTAACGCAACCAAAACACCGGCGAGGGTTTTAATCAACCGTGAATTAATGGTTGCGAATGACATGTTGGGATTTATACTAGGATTCGGGTGAAATCACATGGTAAATATTGGTTTTTGATTGCCTGTGCCGCTACGGCGGTACTGGGGGCGGGATGCAGTGGTATCAATTCGACCCACAGCATCTCCCCGGCAAGCTTCTTCCTGCCCGGCCTGATGAAGGCCGAGCCGAAGCCTGCCGCGGTCGATCCGACATTACCTGCGGTGCCATCCGACAAGGCGGTAAAATCATAATTAATCATGCGTTTTCCATTTGCACTGACGAAGAAAATCGCCAGTCACATCATCAAACATAAACTGCGTAAGACGCCGAAATTCGCGATGGTCTTGCAGTTGGAACCGTTGCATACGTGTAATTTGACGTGCACGGGGTGCGGTCGTATTCGAGAATACTCCACAAGCCTCAAGGACATGGTGCCATTGGAGAAGTGTCTCGCGGTGGCCATGGAATGTGATGCGCCAATGGTGAGCATTTGCGGCGGTGAGCCGTTGATCTATCCCAAGATCGAGGAACTCATCAACGGCTTGCTCGACCAGGGCCGCGTCATTTACGTCTGCACGAACGCGATGTTCATGCGCAAAAAGATGCGGGATTATCTCGCGGCAATCTATTCGCCCGCGGTCGAGCCCAAACTCAAAGCGCTGCTCGCCGAAAATTTGATCACCGACAAGGAAGCTGATGTCATCCGCAAAAGCGACGCGGCCGCCAAGAGCAAAGTGGTCATCCGTCCGACCAAGTGGATGTACTGGAACGTGCACGTGGACGGATTGGAATTCACGCATGATCTGATCGTGGAACGCGAAGGCGTTTTCAAGGAATGCGTTCTGGCCATCAAGATGGCGAAGATTTGCGGTTATCAGGTGGCGACGAACACGACCGTTTATAAAGAGACGGAAGTGCAGGAGATCGAGGACATGTTCAAGTTTCTCTCGTCGCTCGAAGTGGATGGCCACACGATTTCACCGGGCTACGATTACGACGCCGCGAAGAAGGACATGGTCAAGCGCCTGGGCCGCGACCCGAAGGAATTTTTCCTTACGCGCGACATGACACGCGCGAAGTTTGCGAAGATCCAGCAGTGGGGCAAGGACTTCACGATTTTCGGCACGCCGGTCTACCAGGAATTCCTGGAAGGCAAACGCGAGCTGACCTGCACCGCGTGGGCGATCCCCACGTATAACGTCAAAGGCTGGAAAGCCCCGTGTTACCTCATGACCGATGGCCATTACGGCGGCTATCAAGAGATGTTGACGAACGTGAAGTGGGAAAACTACGGCGTGGTCAATGGCGTGGCGCGCGATCATCGTTGCGAACATTGCATGGTCCATTGCGGTTACGACCCCAGCGGCGCGCTCGGCACGAATTATCAGCGCGGCGATAACTGGAAGAATTTCAAATATAACTTCGGCGCCAAACCCAAGCCGTATCCGGCCTCGCCGGAACTGGAGAAGCGCGCTTACAACGGCGTGAGCATCGGCAAAGGACATCTGGCCGAAGCGAAGGCCGCGATCAATTCACCGGCGGCCGGTGCGCGCGGAGCATTTTCCCGCAAGGAAGAAGAGCATCATCATCCCGAAGTGAATGTCGGCGAAGCGCACGTGGGCAGCCACTGCGGCACGGGCGACACCACGGAGCGCGATGAGTTGCTGGCCAAGATCAAGGACGCGAAGAAAATCGAAGTGCGACCGGAATAATCCCGGTCACGTAATTTGGCGGTTTACCCTTTATGAGCAAAACACTTTATCTTTCACCTCCCTCGTTTGACGGATTCGATGGCGGCGCGGGTGCGCGTTATCAGGCGCGTCGCGAAGTCACCAGCTATTGGTATCCGACGTGGCTCGCGCAACCAGCGGCGCTCACGCCGAATTCCAAGCTGCTCGATTGTCCGCCACATGATGTGGATCTGGCGAAGTGCCTCGCCATCGCGAAAGATTTTGACCATGTCATCATCAACACCAGCACGCCGTCGTTGAAGAACGATTGCAAAGTGGCGGAAGCCATCAAGTCGCAGAAGGCGGACACGAAGATCGGTTTCATCGGCGCGCACACGATGGTGTTGCCCACCGAAACACTGAAGGCATCGCCGGCGATTGATTGGGTCGGCCGCAAGGAATTTGATTATACGTGCAAGGAAGTCGCGGAAGGCCGCGACCTCTCGAGTATCGCCGGACTTTCCTACAAGGACAAAGAGGGCAAGATCAAACACAACCCGGAACGCGAGATGATCGCGGACATGGACAAGCTGCCGTGGGTGGCGGACGTCTATAAGCGCGACCTGCAGATCGAGAAATATTTCATCGGTTACCTGCAACATCCTTACGTGAGCATGTACACAGGACGCGGTTGCCCGGCGCAATGCAGTTTCTGTCTTTGGCCGCAGACCATCGGCGGACACAAGTATCGCGTGCGTTCACCGCAAAACGTGGCGGACGAAATGGCGTACATGAAAAAGATTTTCCCGCAGGTGCGCGAATTTTTCTTCGATGACGACACATTCACCGCGAACCTGCCGCGCGCCCGTGAGATCGCGAAAAAACTCGGCCCGCTGGGTGTGGATTGGAGCTGCAACAGCCGCGCGAACCTCGATTACGATACAATCAAAAGTTTCAAGGACAACGGCCTGCGGTTGTTCCTCGTCGGTTACGAAAGCGGCAACGACGACACGCTCACACGCATAAAGAAAGGCGTGACGACCGATGAGATGCGCAAGTTCACCAAAGACTGCCATAAAGCCGGCGTGGTGATCCACGGCACGTTCATTCTCGGGTTGCCGGTGGAAACGCAGGAGACCGTGGAGCAGACGATCAACTTTGCGAAGGAGTTGGACGTGTTCTCCATCCAGGTTTCGCTTGCCGCGCCGTATCCAGGCACAGAGCTTTACGAACAGGCCAAGCTCAACGGCTGGTTCAGCAAACGCAAAGACAAGGGCGACATCCTGCACGATGACGGTTTCCAACAAAGCGCGTTGGAATATCCCGGCATGAGCAAGGACAAGATCTTCGAGGAAGTGGATCGTTTTTACCGGACGTATTATCTGCGCCCGAAACCGATCCTGCGCATTATCAAGACGATGTTGGAAGACAAAGACGTCTGTGTGCGGCGGTTGCGTGAAGGCTACGAATTCTTCACAAGTTTGCGCAAACGCAAGCAGGACCTGGCCGCCGCGCAAGCTGCCGGCGCCTGATTCACATGCAATCCAATGGGGGAAAATGCGGGTGTCTTTGTCATAAGAAGCTGCCTGCGGTTTTCATTGTGCTCATCGGCGGCACGTTGCTGGTCCAGGCGATGGGTGTGTTTGATTCACCGCAATTGAAATTGGCGTTGCCCATCGTCGTGATTCTCGCAGGAGTGCAGATGTTTTTCCGCCGGCGCTGTCGTTGCTGCGACGCACCGTAGTTCGTTGCTACTGGATTTTTAACGGGTTATCTTAGGACGATTGATGCTGGAAACCACACTCCAGAAATTCGCGAATTACCGGACGGTTTTTGGAGCCCGAGGATGGCGCCTTGCGCTGCGGACGAAATTGTCACGGCATTCCCGGGAAGAACAGGCTGTGCCTCCAGGTGGAAAACATCCGCTCTTCATCCGGCTCAAAACTTCCGACTTCGTGACCTTTATCAAAATTTTTTACAACAAGGAATACGAGGTGTCGCTGGGCAAAGAACCAAAAACGATATTAGATGCGGGCGCCAATGTGGGTTTTGCCGCGGTATATTTCGCAATCAAATATCCAAATGCAAAGATCGTGGCGATCGAACCCGAGTCATCCAACTTTGCACAACTGCAACGGAACGTCGCTCCGTATCCGAACATCATTCCCGTGCAGGCGGCGTTGTGGTCAGAACATGCCTCCCTCAATCTGGAAGATCCGGGCTTTGGTCCCTGGGCCTTCCGGGCGACAAAAAATTCATGCGGTGAAAGGCGGAAATCATTGGAGAGCGTACAGGGGCTCACGGTAAATGAGATCATGCAATCACATGGGATGGACAACCTCGATGTCTTGAAGATTGATATCGAAGGTGGCGAGAAGGAGTTGTTTTCCACTAACACGGCGTGGACCAGCCGCGTCGGTGTTATTATGATCGAATTGCACGACTTCATCGAGGTCGGCAATACGCGGAATTTTTATATCGCGACCAAAGATTTTGACCTGGAGATCCAGCGTGGAGAGAACGTCA
>Ga0265338_10000311_pt1 | contig 88097 bp, 90 predicted proteins | sample 42126metaG_FD_193579 | JGI IMG/M metagenome (GOLD analysis project Ga0265338, IMG submission 193579) | Rhizosphere microbial communities from Carex aquatilis grown in University of Washington, Seatle, WA, United States - 4-21-26 metaG | ecosystem: Host-associated > Plants > Roots > Rhizosphere...
TCCGGAACCAGGCCAGACGGATACGAGCTCCGTAGACCTGGAGTTGTTTCTTGGTCATGTTCTTGGTACTCACTTTCATCTCCTCCTACCTTAGGTGAAAGTGTCCAACATGTGTGGTGCCTGGAAGGTCTTTGATATATTTTATATTGACTAAATTATAGAATAATAGTATAATACACGTCTGAGTTGGGCGCAGTCCAATTTTGCACACCGACAGGGCGCTTGCCCGGGAAGCAGGTTTCGATGTTTCGTGAAATGTCGCGCGGCGACTGGATCGCAGTGGCGATTGCAGTTATCGTGACAGTCGTACTGCTGATGGCCGCGATCGCAGCGATCAAAGCCATCACCAGAGGCCACAAGGTCAGGAACAACCCGACCGAAACCAAGATTGTGGCCGTGGTAGCTGTGGCTCTCGCGCTCGTGGTCCTGGCGTGGGTCGATGGCCCCATCGGAGTTCACCGCCACACCATCCAGACCCGCACCGCTCTGGCCCAAGTCCACGCCGATAATCCCGGTTGGGATATCAGAAAGCTCAGCGTCAGCGGACAGTACGTCGTTCATGCTGAACTGACCCACACCGCAACCGGCGCGGAGCTTTGCAAGTCCACTCTGCTGGTCTGGAAGCCCCATCGCTATGTGGCGACGACCAGTCGTCCCGATTGCACCAACAACTTTTAGGAGTTGACCATGCCTCACTTGGCACTTCGTTCTATAAACGGACGAAGTGCCAGTGGGCATTTCGTTTATAAGGCCAGAACAACCTGAATAATACTTATGCTCTTGACAAAATCGCTGCTGTATTTATAATCAACCATAAGTACTATCAACAGGAATAATTGTATGCCAAAAGTCAAAAGTAGTCCTAACAAAAAATCAACCAGAACTATCTCAACTAAACGCTTCAGTCTCACTAAATTACAAATTGCATTTGGTGTTTTAATATTAGCGATTGTTGGTGCCGTAGTAGTTTATAAAAGCGAAGCAGCCACCGCACCAGCAGTCTCTTTGTGGAATACAGGTAATAGTGGTCGGGGATGGCACGATACTGGGAATGTCATTAACGGTGTTCAAACTGCGTACAATGGTCAGATAAGTGCTTGGATGGAGTTGGGGGGATCGCCATGCTATGCCTCCTGCCCGAATGGCCACTTCATGTGGTATGGTCCTTATGGTGATGTTCCGACCGGCAGTCACACATTGCATGCCTGTTGGGTTTATCTTGCCGGCACAACTAAGGGGTGGTATGTCATATTTGACGTCAACGCTCAATACCCATCAGGGACCCAACACCTCATTTACAATGGGACCGATGCCCAGACCTACATTCCACCAAATGGGCTAGCTGGTGGTTATCTTCCACAATCTAAGTGTGTTGATATTGCGCTGACCCCAGGAGTCCACTACCAAAAGCTGGAAGTACGGGTGAAGCCAGTATCTGGAGGGAATGGACTGACTTCCAATGCCTTCATGATCTGGAAGACATCTTGGTCTGTGACTAATTAGACTGTACCAAGCTACCAAAAAGTGCCCCTCCTTGGGGCGCTTTTTGTTTATGGCAGCAGATTCGTCTTGCAACCCCCAAAGCACAAGTAGTATGATAGGTGGGACTAAGAGGTGGTAATTGGACCCACAGCCCCAACAGCCCGCGGCGCCGGTTAATCCGTTATTGGCGCATTTGAACGACACCGACGAGGCCCACGCTAGTACGCGGGTGGACTTTGCGCATCCAGGTAGTATGGTGCAGCCCATGGCCAAGTCGCCGCACCCAGCCATGTATCCCAAGGCCGACGTACCCAAGCCGGAAGTGCCGGTAGCTCCCGTGGCGCCCCCGCCACCACCTCCGCCAGCGCCCCCTCCGCCTCCGGTTGCGCCGCCGCTCCCGAAGACGCCGAAATCCCCGCGCAACAACCGCCCGATCATTATTGCGGTAATTATCGTCTTGATTCTGGCGGCGGCTGGCGGCGGCGCCTACTGGTGGTTTAAGGTGCGTAAACCAGCTAATAAAGCCACGAACAATAATCAAACTACCCAGCAGACTCAGCTCATGGCGGTGACGCCATCCAGTCTGTCCCAGCTGAATGCCAGCTCTCAAACCGTTAGTGCCGGCGGCGCCCTCAAAAATCCGTTGGAGCTCGACTTTACCCTGACAACTAACGCTACTACCGGATCGGCCACGCCGCAGGTCGAAGTTGAGCCACTCGGCACAGCCTTTACCGGTCAGTCCAATTACAGCGGCACCGCTATCACCGCAAGTGGCAGTAACTTGACCGCCAAAGTCAGCGTTACCGGACTCAAGGATGGGTCTTATCATTGGCAGGCACGCACGACGGTGGGGTCGGTCAGTAGCAGTTGGGCGCCGTTTGCCGCTACCGGGGTGACTACAGCCGACTTCATCGTCGATAGTACGCCGCCCGCTGTACCGGTTGTTACCAGCGTTGGCAGCCAATCGGTTAAGGCCGGTGTCACCAGCATTACAACCACGGCCAACCCAACCACCTTGGCCGGCACGGGCGAGGCCGGCGACGCCATCGCCATTGCCATCGCGCCCGATAATCAAGCAACTACCGCAACCGTAGACAATACCGGGCACTGGACGGCCACTCTAACGGCGGCCCTGGCGAATGGCGCTCATACGGTAACAATTACTTCGAGTGATCAGGCCGGCAACACTAGTACCGCTAGCTTTACTATCAACTCGAATACCGTGGCGGCCGCGCCGGCCACTCAACAAGTAGCTCCAACGGGAGACTCAACCCGCAATCTCACCCTGGTTGGCTTACTGCTGATTGTGGTCGCGGCCGCCGGCTTGGTGGTGGTGACGCGCCATGGCTCGCATCAAGTTTAAACTCGGACAGCCAGCCGCTAGTCCCGCCCGGTTTCACCCTGACAAAACCGTTTCCGATCAAATATTTACTTATCAGCTGGATACCCAGAACTTAATTTGTCGCCGCCAGGCTAGGCTGCCCAATGGCCCCAAGTCAGGCTATTTTAGATTGATCTTGCCGCAGTCATCCAGGCGACCGATCAAGTCAAACACTGCTCGCACCCTCAAACATGGCATTATCATTCCGATGCTTGTGGCTATGCTGGTGGTGGGCCTGGCTTTGGTGTTGTATCCGTTGCTACCGGCCCTTAACTATCAAGTCCACAAGCAGTTTGGTAGTTACAGTAACGATACCAGCGCATTGGCCGCGCCGGATCCGACTAATAATCGCTTAATTATTCCGAAAATCGGCGTGAATACTGCGATTCTCGAAGGCCCGACACTTAATATCCTGGATCATGCCGAAGGCGTGTGGCATCAGACGGGCGCGATTACTGGCAGCAACTTTGTGATCGCCGGACACCGCTGGAAGTATCTGCCGCCAAATACGTCGACCTTTTATAATTTAGAAGAGTTGCAGACCGGTGACGCTATCGTAGTAGACTGGTACGGCACCCGGCATTACTACAATGTGGCTCAGGCGGAACGCGTGGATCAAACCGATACCGACATCTTAAAGCCAACCACCCAGACCGAGATCACCCTCTATACTTGCTATGATAAGTTGCAATCTCAGCGGATTGTGGTGGTGGCGACGCCGCAGCCATAATAGTTATGCTAGAATAAAGCCATGAAAAAGAACTTTCTCGACGTTGACACTGATTCACCCGGACCCGGCCTGTCTACTTTTGCGGCTGGCTTCAAATTCGGCTTTGGTATGTTTGTAGCCTGGCTGCTCGGGCTAGGTGTGCTTTCGACGGCCGCCTACTTTATCCTGCGCGCCCTTAAATTGATCGCTTAGTCTTATAAATGGTGGAGAATAGCGGGATCGAACCGCTGACCTCTTGCATGCCATGCAAGCGCTCTACCAGCTGAGCTAATTCCCCAGATCCAAGCAAATATAATAACAGCTTACTACAGAAAAGGCCAGTCTATAAAAGGTCGAACTTGACAAATATTCCCAGAAATCGATAATTAAGCATAACAGCTATCAGCAGGTCATAATCAATGCCCCGAGTCAAAAGCAGCCCCATCAAAAACTCCAAAAAACTGGTTTCGGCCAAGCGGTTTCGCCTAACGAAGCTGCAGATCGCCTTTGTGGCGTTGATTGTCAGCGCTGTCGGTGCAGTGGTGATTTACAAGAGCCACGCCTCTAGCAATGCTTGGGCGAGCGCGGCCAGCTACTATGGTTGTCCGCTGACTGGCTACGGCGTCCCGGCCGGCTCATTGCAGCTCGGCAGCAGCGGTAATTGCGTCAAGCTGCTGCAAGTGGGGCTGAATATGATTCTGGCCACGCCCATAACGATTGACGGCAACTTTGGCAACTCCACCTATAACGAGGTGATTACGCTGCAGAAACTAGCGGCCGGTCCGGTTAACGGCGTGGTAAATTCCAGTCTGTGGGCGTTCATTGCCTCCAATTACAATATCGACACCGGTGGTTATCCCACCAGCGCCACCTATTATTACAATTCGCCCGGCATCGCCCATAGCGTGGGCCAGTGTCCTGTTCCCGGACTGCTACTCGTAAACGGTTCCTATATCACCGGTAGCACGTGTTTGTGGGTCACTGGTAGCGCTACCGATCACTTTTTGCAATATGGGCCCTACCAAACCATGGCGATTTTGCCGGGCCAACACGGCCTCAATGTCTGCTACGACTTCTATAATTTCGCTGGTAGCAATAGTGCTGCTACCGGTACCTTCAGCGTTTATAACGATCTGGCCGCACATCCCAACGGTACCACCGTCATCGTGGGTGCTCTGTCTCAATCTTTCCCCAATGTCGTTACGCCCTATAACGTTAGCCATCCCGGCGCCATCCTGATTCAGCCACACTGCACCACCTATCCACTGGCGGCCGGGCTATACCAACGACTCGAATTTCGCTTCCGGGTTAACGGCTCGAGTCCGGCCGGCACACTTCAGCTCTACCGCACCCGAGTTAGTGTCTATTAGATCGATTTATCGACTTCATTCATAGCAGGGATCCTGGCGGAGGTTGCAAAGACCACGGTTTTTGATCAAACTAATGCTTAGGGTGAAGACAGATACGACCATCCATGAAGTTAAGGTTGGCCAGGTGGCCGATCTGCGCAAACTCTTCCGCCAAGCTGTGGTGGAAGACTTTAGTTATTTCCCCAAGACTTACCAGTGGCGGGTGTTGGCGGACAATAACCTGGCACGGTTAGCCATCGGAGTGATCAAACCCAATCGAGTGCTGCTGGGGGCATGGCGAGACGACCGTTTAATCGGTTACGCTATTGCCGGCACCAATCGCAACGGCTGCGGTAAGCTGTATTGGCTATATGTGGCACCGGACAGTCGCGGCCAAGGTGTTGGCGGCCAGCTCCTGGATAGGCTGATTGCCATCATGAAGCAGCGGGGGATGCAGCGGCTCAGTCTGGTGACCCACAACTTTGACCCGTACTATGCTAAGCGCGGGTTCAAACTGGATAAAAGCCAACAGTTGTATGGCGTACCGATGAGAGTAATGAGTTACCAATGGCCAAAAAAAAAGTAACCACCAAGAAGCAAGTTGCCGAAGCGCCAGCGCCGGTGAAACTCAAGCATACCGGCGACCGCTGGCTGTGGTTTGTATTAGTGCTAGTTTTGGCTCTGGCTGGCTGGGTGGTTTATAACAACAGCCGTACGCTGCGCAAAATTACCGCCCAAGTGATCCCGGTGCTACCTGGTGTCGCCCGTAAGGCCGTTGGTGGCAAGGTTGTAAGCGTTGAGGTGGTCCGGACATATTCAGCACAAGAAGTAACAGCGCTAGAAAAGCAAAATTATGGTAATGATGCCCTGCCAGTACGCTATCCGGTAACCGAGCTGTTGATAAAGTACACCAGTCTCGATACCGATAACAGCCAAATCCAAGAATACGCTCGCGTCTACATCCCGCGCACGGATAATGACGCCAAAATCCCGCTGATCTCGTTAGCTCCCGGCACTACCGGCATTGGCGATGAGTGTGCCGCCAGTCTGGAGCAGCCGCTGGTGGCTAACTGGGGCAACTATGAGTCGCACGCCGCTGCCTACGCCGGTCAGGGTTACGCCGTGGTTATTACCGATTACGAGGGCATGCGTGACAGTACCCGTATCCATCATTACATGATCGGCGAGCTGGAAGGGCGAGCGGTGCTCGATGCGGCCCGGGCGGCTTATTCGCTGAGCGACTACAAAGGTCTTGACCCCGGCCAATTGTTCCTGGCCGGCTACTCCCAGGGCGGACAGGCGGTGGCTTGGGCCGATCAAATTGCCCCGAATTATGCCCCCGGGCTCAAAGTCGCCGGCATAGTGGCGTTCGCGCCGGTGAGTGATATTTTTGAAACAATGGCCGATCCTCTCAATGGGTCTACGACCACGTGGTTTGGTCCGTATCTACTGGTTAGCTTTGCCGATTACTATCATCAAACCTTCGCGCTTGATAGCATTTTGCAGCCGCAATGGGCCCCCAACTTAAGGGCTGATGTACTGAGCCACTGCATTAATACCGTTACCAAGTTTTGGCCCAACCCTCAAACGGTCTATACGCCCGGTTTCATAGCCGACCTCAAAGACCCAGCGCTGTTTAAAGCCGATTACCCAGAGCTTAATAGTGATATTGCACAAAACCAGCCCTGGCAGGTGCCAACGGGTACACCGAAGTTAATTAACCAAGGCCAAAAAGACGTGGTTATTCTGCCGGCTCAGCAGTCAAAGCTGTTGCCGACGATTTGCGAAGGCACCGGTCCGGTGCAACTTCAGTATTATGCCGATGCTACGCACTACACCGTTATGGTAAAGAGCTTTAAGGACACGCTAGCCTGGATGACAAAAGTATCGGCTGGGCAGCCGCTGTCGACAAGCTGCGCGGGAACCTAACAAGGAGGTGAGAGAAATGGACCGGGCCCCGGGAGAGGGCGAGCAGTCATCAGGTGACCAACCACAGGCGCCGAAGCGGGAGTATTCGGGTGAGGTGGCGCGGACCGAAAGTCAAAATTTTGGCCTCGAACAGGTTGAATCCTTGGCTTCACGGAAAGCTCGCCAAAAACAAGCCCAGGAGGAGATGGAGGCTTGGCAACGCACCCAAGCGGCCGCGCGGGCCGCTGGTTTGGATGAGCCCAGCCCCGACGAAGCGGCCCTAGAGCAAGCCGAGCAAGCTGGGCTGGAGCGGCGGCGCGAGGAGTTGCGCCTCCCGCTGGATGCGACCGTGGATGAAGTTAGCGATGCTGATGCCGATGCCAGCTGGCGCGACGCCTTACACCAAAACATTGCCAATTTGCGGGCAAAGTCGGCTACTCAGTCGCCGGCACCCGAACCCGCTCCAGTTGATCCTTCGGCGCCTATCCTGAAGCCCTACCAACCAAAAACCCAACCACCCGACAAGCCCGAGATAGACAGGGGGAACGTAGAGGCGTGAAGCGCACTTTCAAACTGCTGTTTGCCGGTGCGCTCGAACGCCAGGTCGGGCGCTTGCTCCGGCGCAACCCGCACGTGCGGATGGTGGCCGTCGGCGGCAGCGTTGGCAAAACTTCCACCAAGCTCGCCATCGCCGCCGTTCTGAAACAAGGCTACCGGGTGCACTACCAAGAGGGGAATTTTAATGATCCCATTTCAATTCCCCTCTCGATTATGAATCTTCCCGTACCGCCGTTATATAACCCATTCGCCTGGGCCCTCACCTTCACAAAAGTCTTTCGAATCGTCGACCGCACCTACCCCGACGAGATTATATTAGTCGAACTAGGTACCGATCAACCTGGCGATATCCCGCACTTTATGAAGTACCTCAAACCCGATATTGGCGTCGTGACGGCCACAACTCCAGAACATATTGAAATGTTTAAAACCACCGCGGCGGTCATCGATGAGGAGTTCACCTTAGCCAGCCATAGCCAGATCGCGGTCGTGAACGGCGACGACGAGGGCATCCGGTCTCATATTAAGGATTTAAAACTAAAGGTGGTGACATATGGAGCGTCCGGAGCGGTGCATTTCTCTGGGCACAAAACACGTCCCGACGGCGGCATTTCTACGACCTTGCATGTTGGCGGTGAAACTGTAGCCGTTAAAACCCGGGTGACTGGGCACCATAGTCTGTATGCCTTGGCGGCGGCCGCTGCGGTAGGGCGCGAATTAGGGCTTAGCGGGGCCAAAATTGTTAAAGGTTTAGAATCGTTCAAGCCGGTGGCCGGGCGGATGAATCTGCTACCAGGGGCAAATGGCAGTATAATTATCGACGATAGCTACAATGCCAGCCCGGATGCTGTCATCGCGGCCATTACAGCCCTGGAACAAACCGCCAAGGGTCGGGCTATCGCGGTGCTTGGCAATATGAACGAACTCGGGAGTTATGCGAGAACCGGCCATGAACAGGTTGGTGCGGCCTGCGGTAACCTAGATCTGTTGGTGACGATCGGAGCTAGTGCCCGCGACATGATCGCACCGGCCGCCAAAAACGCCGGCCTAAAGGCCAATCAAGTCCAATCGTTCTTATCGCCCTATGCCGCCGGCGAGTATCTACGGCCGTTACTGCGGGCTGGCGACACGGTACTCGTAAAGGGCTCGCAGAACCGGGTTTTCTCCGAGGAAGCCACGGCCCTACTCTTGCGCAACGACGCCGACAGGAGTAAATTGGTGCGGCAGACGCCTGACTGGTTAGCTAAAAAACAGGCGCAGTTTAAGGCTTATGAATAAAGACTACCAACCCAAAATAGTAGAGGCTAAATGGCTCAAAGTTTGGCATCAAACCAAGCTGTACGAAGCTGACAATAGCTCTACTAAGCCAAAATACTACGAACTCGAATTCTTCCCGTACCCATCCGGCGTCACCATGCACGTTGGTCATGTGCGCAACTATGTGATTTCGGACGTTCATGGCCGCCTCAAGCGCATGCAGGGCTACAACGTGCTGCACCCGATGGGCTGGGACGCCTTTGGGCTGCCGGCCGAGAACCAGGCTATTAAAACCGGCCAGTCGCCGCGGGCCTCTACCGATGCCAATATTGAGGTGTTTAAGCGCCAGCTCGATCAAGTTGGCCTGAGTTACGATTGGAGCCGTGAGGTCGACTCATCGAAGCCGGATTATTACCGCTGGACGCAGTGGATCTTTTTGCTCTTGCATAAGCGGAAATTAGCTTATAAGGCCGAAGCCTTGGTCAACTGGTGCCCGCACGACAAGACGGTGCTCGCCAATGAGCAAGTTATTAAAACGGATGGCAAAAATGTCTGTGAACGCTGCGGTCACGAGGTCGAAAAACGTCTGCTGAATCAATGGTTCTTCAAAATCACCGATTACGCCGACCGCTTGCTCGAAGACCTTAAAACCCTCGATTGGCCGACTAATGTCAAAACCATGCAGGAAAACTGGATTGGTAGAAGTGAAGGAGCCACCATTAAGTTCGCAGTCGATGGATCGAAGGACGCGATCGAAGTCTTCACGACGCGGATCGATACGATCTATGGCGCCACGTTTATGGTGTTGGCGCCCGAGCATTCGTTAGTTAAAACCATTACAACTCCTGAACAGAAATCAGCGATAGAGGCATATGTTAAGAAAACTTCGGGTGAAACCGAAATTGAACGCCAAGGTACTGACCGGACCAAAACCGGGGTATTCACCGGCGCCTACGCCATTAATCCCTCAAATCAGGAGAAAATCCCGGTTTGGATCGCTGACTATGTGTTGATGGGTTACGGTACCGGCGCCATCATGGCCGTACCGGCGCACGATGAGCGCGACTACGAGTTTGCGCAGAAGTTTGAGTTGCCAGTTAAGACCGTCATCGAGCCGGTGCTCGTCCAGGAAACCGGTTCGGCTAAGTTCCGATCTGACCAGCCAGCTCAGGATAGTCATGGCATTATCGCCATCGTTAAACATTGGAGCGATGATAAGTATTTGGGCCTTAGCTGGCAAGGCGCCAGTGATTGGGGAACCTTGCTAACGGGCGGGATAGATAATGGTCATACTCCTGAGCAAACAGTTCTCAAAGAGATTCAAGAAGAAACCGGCTTTAAAAACGCCAAAATAGTTAAGTCTTTAGGTACGATTCACAGCAAGTACTATCACGAGCCTAAGCAATTAAACCGTTTTGGCCATGCCCCAACTTTTTACGTTGAGCTGCAGGATGATGCGCGTGATAACATATCAGCCGAAGAACAGAACAAACATCAGTTACATTGGTTGAGCTTACCGGAATTGAAGCAGTTTTTGACGGCTACTTCGCATCAAAAAGCGGTCGAATTACTAGAATCCCCGACCCATCACGACGATGGAATGCTGACAGCCTCCGAGCAGTTCGATGGTATGACCTCGGTCGAAGCCCGTCAAAAAATCACTCAGTTCTTACAGGAAAAAGGCTTAGCAGAGCCAAAAGTTAATTACAAAATGCGCGATTGGTTGATTAGCCGGCAACGTTATTGGGGCGCGCCGATTCCGATTATTTACTGCAAAAAGTGCGGGGTGGTGCCGGTGCCCGAGGATCAGTTGCCGGTGGTGCTGCCGGAAGTTGAAGATTATCATCCCGATGGTTCGGGCCGGTCGCCGCTAGCCAAGGTGAAAGACTGGGTTAATGTGGATTGTCCAACCTGTGGCGGCCCAGCTGAGCGCGAAACCGATACCATGGACGGATTTGCTTGCAGCAGCTGGTACTTCTTGCGCTTCGCCGATCCGCACAACCAGAAGATGCCGTTCGACAAAGCGATTGCCGATTATTGGATGCCGGTCGACACTTACGTCGGTGGGGTGGAGCACGCCACCATGCATTTGCTGTATGCCCGGTTCTGGATGAAGGTGTTTGCCGATGCCGGGCTGGTGAGCGCGAACGAACCGTTCAAACAATTACGTAATCAAGGCATTATCGGTGCAGCTGACGGCCGCAAGATGGGCAAGCGCTATGGCAATGTGGTAACGCCTGACGACATCATTGATCAAGGCTATGGGGCCGACGCTTTAAGGCTCTACGAAGCCTTTATTGGTCCCTACAACCAAGGCGTCGATTGGAATCCTAACGGCATCGACGGGACGTTCCGATTCCTCAAGCGCGTTTGGGCGCTCGTTTATGAGTTTTGCGAGACCAAAGACAGTCCGTCGGACACTCGGAATGCCGAGCTCGAGACAGCCTTACTGTCAGTACTGCATCGCACTATCAAAAAAGTAACGGATGATATTGGCGACTTTGGTTTCAACACCGCCGTGGCAGCTCTCATGGAGCTGGTTAACGAACTGTATAAAATCCGCGTTGATCTACCGCTTGAGTCCGCACCTGATACTTGGCAAATCGCACTCGCAACATTGGTGCAACTAATGGCGCCGTTCGCGCCCTTCGTGAGCGAAGAACTATGGCAGACTCTTGGCGGCGATACCAGCGTGCATGTGTCCGAGTGGCCGAAGTACGAAGAAAAGTATCTCAAACAAGACCTTATTGAAGTACCGGTGCAAGTTAATGGCAAGTTACGTGACACCATTATTATTAGTCCCGAAATGACTGACGAGGAAGTCGAGAAAATGGCTCTACAGAGCCAAAATGTTAAACATCATCTCGAAGGCAAAGAGGTTGTTAAAACCATTGTGGTACCGCGCAAACTGGTTAATTTTGTCATAAAATAAAGAACCCTAACCGAAGTTAGGGGCGAACCGAGGGGATGGTCCCCTCCGGGCGTATGTGCGAGCGGTCTAGGCCGCTTGGCCGTAAGTCTTCTTGAGATGGTGGGCCAACTTCAAAGCCACTCCCTCGGTCTTGGCGCCAAACTTGTTGTCGGGTATGGCGCGAAGAACTTTGCGGACTGGACTCATTCCGATGAGCCGTACGAAATCGCTGGCCCTGATGGAGTCGTCTTTGATCTCGACTGGGCCCACGCCGCCGGGGAGCTTGTCGTATTCGTAGGCAGTAACCAGTGCCATCACGGCGTTACTGGCGAGGAATTCATTCAACCCGGCCGCGTCCGCGAATCCTTCGATGCCGACGAACGGCTCCAGCCAGAGCTCGGTCAACGGGGTTTTAATGGTCGTCGGGGAGCTGGTATCGACCGAGTCTGAAGTACGGACATCCATCGAGACCGTTGCCGAGATAGCTGTAGTGCGCGGATGTCTCTGGCGCTCGAGTATTCCGAGTAAATAGACGGTGGCGTCGGTGATGGCAATCTCGTCTTTACCGGTCAGCGTGATAGTAATGGTCTTACTGCCCACGGCAACGAACCTCCAGATCGGGATGGCTACAGATTAGCACGAGCATTGGGGGATTACTAGAAGAATTTGTCAAAAGCCTCAACTTTGGGTATAATCGGGCCTAAGAGTGCTATGCACGTAAATGTTAGTCATATCAATGCAGGCGAGGTGGGGGACAGCGCCGAGTTTGAGATACAGGGGGAGAACCCTGATATTTCGGATCTTGAGCTAACCCAGCCAATATCAGGCCGAGTCCAGATTGTGAAACTGGATGACGGCTTGCAGTTGTTGGGCCAGGTGAAGTTGGTCTTTAATCTTGAGTGCTACCGTTGTCTAGATGGCTACGAGCACGAGGCCAACCTGAAGCTCTCGGCCATATTTGCCGATAAGCCCGAAGAAGACGAGTGGCCAATCGATGCCAAAGACGAGATTGATCTGACGCCGCTGATCCGCCAAGAAGCTTTGGTGAGCATTCCGATTCAGCAGCTCTGCCAAGAAGATTGCGCCGGGCTATGCGCTGAATGTGGCCAAAAGCGTAGCGACGGGCATCAGCACGAGATCCAAGAGATAATCAGACAACCAAGAATCAAGAAAGGATAGTTATGGCAGTACCTAAGAAACGCACCAGTAAATCGGCCAAGGGCCAGCGCCGCAGCCACGACGCACTGAAGGCACCGTCACTCATCATGAGTAGCGGCCAACCGTTGCCGCACCGGCTGATTAAGGCCGCTAAACTCGGGTTGATCAAGAAGTAAATGGCTTCCAACCGTCACCTCGGTCGCATTGTTGCCATGCAAACGTTGTATGAGTACGACTTTCGTGATGGCACGGACAATAAAGATGTGGTGCTGAAGCCCATTCTCGACCGTAACCTGGGCGAGTTTAGTAGTGCTATCGATGATACGGCTTTTGTGCACGACGTGGTCGACGGGGTGTTGAAGAACCAAGATAAGATCGACAACATGATCGCACCAGCCGCGCCGGAGTGGCCGGTGGATCAGATCGCTAAGATCGACAAGATCGTACTGCGCATCGGCGTCTACGAGTTAATGATTAAACGCGACGTGCCACCCAAGGTAGTGATTAACGAAGCGGTGGAGTTAGCTAAATCCTTTGGCGGCGAGAACTCCAGTAAGTTTGTTAACGGCGTGTTAGGCACTATTTACCGACAAAGTGAATTCTATGAACCAGAAGAAGACCACCAAGCCAAAGCGGCCAACTAAAGCCGCGCCCAACCGGGCCGTTCGCGAATTTACCGCTGGCGGTGTGGTTTGGCGTGGGGGCGCAGGCGACCTGGAGATTCTGATGATCCAAGACCACAAAGGCCGCTGGACCATCCCGAAAGGCCACGTCGAAAAAGGTGAGTCGCTCGAACAAACGGCGGTGCGCGAGGTTGGCGAAGAAACCGGTCTTATGAAGGTGAAATTGGGAGATAAACTCGACAACATCTATTTCTTTTATCGCAAGCACGGTAAGTTAATCTTTATGACTACCAGCGTGTTTTTGATGGAAGCCGAGGGCGACAGCAATGACTTAAAACGTGGTGACAGCGAAGGCATTATCGATGTTAAATGGTTTGCGGTGGCCGAGGCTTTGAAGTTGATTGAATATAAAGACACCGAAAAACTGTTTCGGATGGGGCTGGAGAAGTTGGGCTATGAACAGCGCGCATGATTTCCAGAGCATCTTGAAGCTCGAGTTTAACGATATTAGCTTGCTGGAACGGGCCTTTATTCACCGGTCGTACTTGAACGAACACCCTAAACTGGGCCTGGAGCACAATGAACGCCTCGAATTCTTGGGCGACGCCGTGTTGGAGCTGGTCGTCACCGACTTTCTCTATCGTAAGTACGATAATCCTGAGGGTGATCTGACCAACTGGCGTAGTGCTCTGGTTAAAACTGAGTCGCTGGCGGCCGTGGCCGAAACTCTCGATGTGATGAGTTATATGCGGCTGTCCCGTGGTGAGGCCAAAGGCAACGATCGCAGTCGCATGCTGATCTCGGCCAATGCTACCGAGGCGATTATTGGTGCGATTTATCTGGATCTGGGTTACGACACCGCCAAGGACTTTATCACTAAACGTATTATTGCCCGCTTACCGGAGATCCTAGAAACCGGCACGTGGGTTGACCCCAAGAGCAAATTCCAAGAAATGGCCCAAGAACGCGACGGCCAAACGCCGCAATACAAGGTTTTGGAAGAAAGTGGCCCGGATCATGACAAAGTTTTTGTGGTCGGCGTCTATGTCGGCAAACAGCTGCTCGGCCAGGGCAAAGGCTCGAGTAAACAAACCGCCCAACAGATGGCCGCCGAGTCTGCCTTGAAGGCCTATGTCAAAGCATGAGATTAGAGCCGTTGACTTTTTGGGCTCTAACAGGTAGAATTCTAAAACGTTGTTAATATTATGCTAGTAATTCGCCTATCAAGAACCGGTCGTAATAAGTACCCAACCTACCGCATCGTAGCCGCTGACTCCAAGCGCGCCGCTACCGGTAAATTTGTGATGATTTTGGGCCACTACAATCCGCATACCAAAGAGCTCGTTATTAAGAAAGAAGAGACGCTCAGATATCTCTCTACCGGCGCGCAGCCCTCGAACGCTGTTATTAAACTGTTGAATCAAGACAAGATTGAAGTGCCGGAGTGGGCAGTTCTAAAAACCCGTAATCGTGCGGCCAAAAAGGCCGTTGTTACTCCAGCTGAGCCGGCTGCTGTCGCCGCAGAACCAACTGCAATTGAAGAACCCGCCAGCGAGGCCGTCACGGCGGAGGAAGCTACGGCCGAGGCCGCTGTTGTCCCAGAATCTGTCGCTGAAGTTGCCACCGAAGCAGCTGAGACTGTCGGCGAGAACGCCCCCAAGACCAATGAAACCGAAACTGCTGCTATCGTCGAGGCTGAAGCTAGCGCGGTTGAAAAAGTTGATGAGGCGACAGCCGAAGTTGCCGCCGAACCCACGAGCGAATAACCCCAATCGACCGCGTCCCCGAATTAGGCTATTATAAGAGTGATAATTACTGGAGGATGTAGAATGGCCGTAGAAATGGATCAAGCCTTCGTCGAGTACGTGGTGCAGGCGTTGGTGTCTAACCCCGATGCTGTTCAGGTGAAGCGTAGTGTTGATGATATGGGCGTGTTGCTCGAATTAACGGTCGACCCGGCCGACATGGGCAAAGTAATTGGTAAGGCTGGCGCCACCGCTAAAAGTATTCGGACGCTGCTGCGCGTACTCGGCGCCAAGAGCGATGCTCGGGTAAATCTAAAAATAGTTGAGCCGGAAGGTGAAGCGGCGCACGAAGAAGCGGTGGAAGCCATTAAAGAAGAAGTTGAGCCAACCCCGGCCGAAGAATCCGATATTAAGGCTCAGACTAAGAAAGAATTAGAAGAGCTGGCTGATCTAGATCTCTAAAGCCTTTTCTCCTAAGGTGAATACCTTTACCTCTTCAGCAATTCCCCCCCAATTTCTTCCCTGAGCTTGCCTGCCCGTCCGGTAGGCGGGTCGAAGGGTCGATGGGCGAGTAACTAGTGGTGTATTTTTAGCGTCTTCCCGAAGCTGCTACCTATCTCACGCGTCCTATTTTTTAATACAGGGCCATGCACACATGTGTGCATCAATTTTGACGGATTACTCAGGAAATGATATGAGATTTGTTTGTGCAAAGCCAAAATATCATCAAATTTGTGAATGTGTGATTGTGTGAAAGCACACATGTGTGAGAGAATACAAAAACAAAAAAGCGAAGGAAGAAGTCAGATAATGAATAAGGTTATACTACGCAGTCAGCTACAGGTGGACGCCAGCCCCTCCCTTAAAAGAGTAATTAAACAAATTGCGGCAGAAGAAGGGAAAAGCCAACGGGAATTGGTATTGGAAGCCCTAGCCAAACAATACCCACAGCTGCGACCATACGTTGAATCAAACCTCCAGCCGATTTATAGAAACGGCCAGTAAATCCATGAAAATCGATATCATCACCTTATTCCCGGACATGTTCAAAGGTCCGTTTGATATGAGTATGCTGTGGAAGGCCCAGGATCTTAATTTGGTTAAAATCCGCATCCACGATCTGCGTGAATTTGGCTTGGGGCCGAGGCGTCAAGTCGACGACATCCCTTATGGTGGCGGCCCGGGCATGGTATTAAAGCCGGAGCCGTTGTTTGCGGCCATCGAATCGGTCAAAAAGACCAATCCCAAGGCCAAGGTTGTTATAATGACGCCGGCAGGAGAGCCATATAAGCAATCAACGGCCGAACGGTTTGCAAAACTCGATGGTCTTATCTTGATTTGCGGCCACTATGAGGGCTTTGATGAACGCATTATGAGTTTGGCCGACCATCAAATCTCCATCGGCGATTATGTTTTAACTGGCGGTGAAGTAGCCGCCATGGCGGTGGTGGATAGCGTGGCGCGGCTGATTCCAGGGGTATTGGGCGATGACAGTTCCTCGAGCGACGAATCGTTTAGTGACGGCCGCCTCGAGTACCCGCAATACACCCGGCCAGAAGAATTCCAGGGGCAAAAAGTGCCCGATGTGCTCCTGAGCGGTCATCACGCCGAGATTGAACAGTGGCGGCAGCAGCAGTCGGAGGCGCGCACCAGGGAGCGCCGACCCGACCTGTTAGCTTAGACAACCAAAAGCGCTATATAATACTAGGGTGAAACTACCCGCCCGCGTTAAGCTCAGATTAATGGTTGGCGTTCTTGTGATCGCGCTGACGGTGGCTGTTGGCTACCTGATTGTACATCAGTCTCATGCCGCCAACGCCGACATTAACGGCGATGGCACCGTCAATATCCTTGACCTGTCGATCCTAGCTGCCCATTACAATAAAACCGGCCAGACCTTCTCGACTGGTGATATTAACGGCGACGGGGTCGTCAATATTCTCGATTTGTCGATTTTGGCGGCGGCCTGGGGTTCAAGCGTTAGCACCACATGTCAATCGGTGGCGGTTCCGGCTTACTTTTACCCGGCGGGTACGGGCAATCCCTGGCCAACCGCCGTGGCAGCTGCTCCCGGAGTTAGTATTATGATCGCAAACCCCGCCAGCGGTCCCGGTACTAGTATTGATCCCAATTACACCTCTGCTATCGCCAGCGCCAAGGCCGCCGGGATCCGGGTGTTTGGCTATGTTGACACCAGCTTTGCCGCACTTAGTTCCGCGAGTGTTGAGACGAATGTGAATACTTGGAAGAATTTATATGGTGTCACCGACATCTTCTTTGACGAAGCCTCTTCGGCCGCCGGCGATGAGCCTTATTACCAGACGCTTGATGCTTATGTTCACGGGCAAACGGCCGGTTCGCTGGTGATACTAAATCCCGGTACCGTACCTGACCAAAGCTATATGAACGCTGGCGACATCATCGCCATATTCGAGAACAACACTACCGTCTATCAAACGGCCACTTTCCCGGCCTGGATACATAATTTTGCGCCTAGCCGTTTCCTCGCAATCGTCTATAATGTGCCCGATCAAACCAGCATGACGGCAGTACTATCGAAGGCCGCTCAAAACGGTATTGCCTACGCCTACGCCACCAATGATAATCTACCAAATCCGTATGATACAGTACCGCCGTATCTTGCCGCCGAAGCAGGTCAGGCCCGCAATAACTGTTCCTTATAAGTTTAAAGCATAAGTACTATTGACAATCTACCCGGATACTGTGAATATGAGCATAAGTGAAGGAATTATCATGCCCGAAGAACCATCAAAACAAAGTATTGGTAAGAGGACCCCGTTTAACCAACTAAAAACCACAGCCGGACTGCTTAACCCGCGGAAATTCTCTCGCAACCAGGCTCTCTTTGCCATCCTCGTGGTTGTCGCCATCGGCGGCTTCTTTATTTACCGTAGTTTTGCGGCTACTCCTCCGGCCAATGGTAGTTATACTTGGGGTACCGCGGCCGGGTGGAACGCCAGCAGCCTCTCCGAGGGTCCTTATTCGCCAACTTTCACTAATACAGCAGTTATTCCCGGTAACACTGGTAATGTCTGTACTAGCTGCGATGGTGTTGGTCTAGCTACTGCAACGCCCAACACTACTAACCTAGCCTTAAATCGACCGATTACTGCCACCGCCTCTACCAGTACCACTCAGAATCTACCGGCGGCGGCCGTAGACGGCAATGCGGCTACTTATTGGCAAACCGCAGTTCTACCAACCAGCAGCGATACCGCCTCGATTACCATAGATCTTGGGTCAATTGTGCAGCTGAGAACGGTTGTGATAAATATGGGGACCAATTATGCCACGTCGTACAATGTTGGTGTTGGAAACGATCCGACTGCTTCGATTAAAGCCAATCAAACCGTTGGCGCTTCCGGCGGTATTCAAACTATTACTTTTAAGTCCAATGTTAACTTTGGTCGCTATGTGCGGATTATTCTGTCGGCGCCGGCTAATCAAAGTGCCGGAATTCAGGTTAATGATATTGCCGTGTATGGCCCGCCAACTTACCAAACGACCGGTACTTATAGTACTGTCTACAACGCTACTTCCAAGGTTCAGTGGACCGGTTTGACGCCTTCGGTGACTCTGAACGGCGGAACGGTAAGCTCGAACACCTGTACGGCCGACACCGCTGCTGCTGCCGTTAGCGGTCCTTGGACTAGCTGCACGACCGATCCAAACAGCGTCGGCACCGCTCTGGTGGCCAGTCAGTATCTCAAGATAACATTTACATTTAGTACTACCGATCCAACGCATACTCCCGACCTAACCGGACTGTCGCTATTTTGGTACACAGCTACGCCCATGGCCGCGCCAACGATTAGTTTGGCTACTCCCACAAATGGCGCTACTGTTAATGGGACAGTTAACCTGACGTCTAACCCATCAACAAACGTTGGCATGGGCTACGTCGAATACTCGACCGGTAGTACCGTGATTGGTGATGCTTATGTCGCTCCTTATACCGTTGCCTGGGATACTACTAAAGTCCCTGATGGCAGCTACACTATTACGGCTCAGGCTTTCGATTCTAACGGCAGTGCCACTACGTCATCGCCGGTCACGGTGACAGTCAAGAATACTATAGCCTCAACCTGGTGGAAGCCAACATCGAGCTCGAGCATTAGCTGGAACTGGATTATTGGCAACGTACCAACTTCAACACCGGTACCGCCAGCGGTCTACGATATCGATGGCTTTGATAACACTGCAGCTACGGTAACTGCTATTCATAATGCCGGCGGCAAAGCTATCTGCTACATCGATGTTGGTACTTATGAACCCGGCCGCAGCGACGATAACTTAATCCCGACTGCCGATCAAGGTGCCGGCGTGGACGGCTGGCCCGGCGAATTGTGGCTGAATATTGCCGACGTTAAGGGACTGACGCCCGTAGTCCAAGACCGCATGAATATGTGCAAAACCAAAGGCTTCGACGCCATCGAGCCGGACAACATCGACGGCTATACCAACACCACCGGCTTCCCGCTAACGGCTGCCCAACAGATTACCTATAATACCTTCCTGGCCACCACGGCCCACAACCTCGGGCTATCAATCGGCTTAAAGAACGACGTCGACCAGACTTCCCAACTCGTCTCAGTGTTCGACTGGGCGCTCGATGAGGAATGCAATAAATACACCGAATGCAGCTCAATGACGCCGTTCACCAGCGCTAACAAAGCCGTCTTTAACGCCGAGTACACCGACGACGGCGAAACCACAGCCAAATTCTGCGCCGCCGATATTGCCGCGCACATTAACGGCGTCCTCTACGACCTAGATCTTGACGGCAAAACCTACCAGCCCTGCGGCGGTTGGGGGACCGCACCGGCAGTTGCTCAGTCGAACCAAGTGGTTAAGACTCAGACCGTTCAAAAACCCAGCAAGGCTCGCTAATAAGGCCGAAGGACTGGCGCTAAGGAGATAAGCGTAAGAACTATTGACAGGCTTGCCAGCATCTGTAATTATGGATTACAAGTGAAGAAATAATTTGCTATGTCGGAATCAATCGAAAACCAAAAACCACAAAAACTAAAGGAGAACACAAAAAAAAGTACCATGTTAGCTAAACTAAATCCCAAAAGTTTCTCATTTAAACAGGCCATCGTGGCCGTTCTAGCAGTTGTCGCCGTCGGCGGCTTCTTTATTTACCATAGCTTTGCCGCCACAGCCGGTTCTTACACCTGGGACACGGCTAACCAATGGCGCGCAGCCAACGGTTCGGGTAGTACGGCCGGAGCAATGCTGCCAACATTCGCCAATACTATGGACAACACCACTATCGGCAATGGTAGCGTGACGCTGGCGCAGAATACTGCCCAAACGACCGACCTAGCTTGGCAGCGCCCGGCCGTTGCCTCCAGCTATAATACCTCGTGTATCCAAGGCGCAAACTTGCCGTGCAATCCGGCGAAAGCCGTCGACAACGATGCCAATACCCGTTGGCTGAGCAACAATAATAGTCCGCAGTGGATCTATGTTGACCTTGGTTCAGTTTATGCCATCCGACAAGTATCGCTCGATTGGGCGCTGGCTTACGCTTCCTCATTTCATATTGATGTGTCTAACGACGGCGTTAACTGGTCGAATATCGATTCTGTTAGCGGCGGTACTGGCGGCCCCAACGAAGTTCTATCCGGTCTTTCGGGTAGTGGCCGCTACGTCCGTATCTACATGACTCAACCAGGTGGCGGATCGGCTCATCCGGGCTACTCGCTCTATAACATAGCTATTTATGGCGCTACCACGTATGTTCCAAATGGCGGCTTTAGTGTCGTCTATAACGCCGGCGCCAAGGTTAACTGGACCGGTGTCACCACGCACACCACCTTAAATGGCGGCTCAATCAGCTATAGCTTCTGTACCGCCGCCAGTGCCAGCGGCCCTTGGACCAACTGCGTGTACGACTTTGGTAGTATCCCGAACCTGACGGCCACGCAGTACTTACGCATTAACACCCAATTTGCCACCACTCACCCCACTACCTCGCCGTCGATCGACTCCATGACGTTGTCGTGGCTAACCACCGGCGTGACACCACCATCCGATAAAACCCCGCCAACCGTTTCGATCTTAACGCCCAAAACCGGCAGCACGGTCGGCGGCATTGTTACTCTAACGGCCAGTGCCAGCGACAACGTCGGTGTTAAAAACGTGGTCTACAAAGACAACGGTACCGCCATCTCGGGGGCGACCGAGATCAATCAGCCCTACACATTCAACTGGAATACCGCCAGTCTAACGAACGGCTCTTCCCATACCATCAGCGCCGTCGCCACCGACACCAGCGGCAACGTGTCAACGGCTTCGACCGTGACGCTAACCATTAACAACGCATCGACCCCGCCACCGCCCCCACCACCGCCACCCCCGCCGCCGCCTGGTGGTCTGTGGAAGCCGACTGCTAGCTCGTCAATCTCCTGGAACTGGATCATCAGTGTCGATCTCCCGTCCTCGCACCCGAAGGAAGCGGTTTACGACATCGACGGCTTCGGCATCAACAACCCACCGACGGCCAGCGTGACTCAGTTGCACTCCGAAGGCAGTAAAGTGATCTGCTATATCGATCTTGGAACCAGTGAGAACTTCCGACCAGACTACAGCCAATTCCCGGCCTCGGTGCAGGGTTCGACCAACGGTTGGCCAGGTGAAAAGTGGCTGGACATTCGCCAGATTAGCATCCTGTCGCCGATCATGACGGCTCGCATGCAGATGTGTAAAAACGAAGGCTTCGACGCCATCGAGCCCGACAACATCGACGGTTACTCCAACTCTACTGGGTTCCCGTTGACCGCTCAAGACCAGTTAACTTACAACGAGTGGATCGCCACTACTGCCCATAGCTTAGGCCTATCAGTCGGACTCAAGAACGACGGCGACCAAGCGTCGCAGCTACAGCCCTACTTCGACTGGGCTTTGGACGAGCAGTGTAACGAGTACAGCGAGTGTAACTCCTTCGCGCCCTTCACCGCCGCCAACAAGGCCGTGTTCAATGCCGAATACAGCGGCAGCACCAGTTCGTTCTGCCCGGCTGATGCTAGTGAGCACATCAACGGCGCGCTATATGCCTTGAACCTGGATAACACGATCTTCACACCGTGCCCAGCTTGGGGCCCGAACCCTATTTAGGCAAACTAGTTCCCGATCGAAAGAGCCGGCCGGAGTGGTCGGCTCTTTGCTTAGCCCGATCTGATATTTGTCAAGTTGACAAGCTAATGTCAAGCCTTTTGATAGCTTCAACAGATCAAAAAGCCCGTAAAGTAGGCGGTTATTCTATAGTCATTTATTGGCTCGCTAACCTGATAATCCGCCCGAAATCGCTACTTTTCGAAGAAGTTGTAGAGCTGGGCCGAAAGATTAGAAAAGTCGCTCGGCACGGCTCCGGGTGCGCCCATCATCACTACCAGGTAATCAGTCTTGGGGCCAAACACGATGCCGGCGTCGTGCATATAGCCATCGAGGTCACCGGTTTTGTGCGCAAAAGTGGTGCCGGCCGGTAAGCCTTGCGGCAAGCGATTATTGACCTTTTGGGCCTTGAGTAGGTTCAAAAACTGGGTTGTGCTGTCGGTATTGACCAGCGTTCCGGCGTACAAACGTTGATACAACCGGGCGACATCACGCGGGGTAGTATAGGTGATGGTACCGGTAAGATTTGTATCGTCGTACCCTTGGGCCCGCATCGCTTGGGTTAGGTTGGCCCAACCAAGTAACCCACCCAGGGCCTGACCGCAACCGTTGTCAGAAATCGTGATCATTAAATTAAGACAACCCTGGACAGTATTGCCGGTACCCCCGCCAGCCTCATCGCTGTAGGCTAAAGTTCCAGCATCAAGGTGTTGGTAGATTGAATTTGCAACGAATAGCTTATACAGACTAGCACTTTCGAAATTGCGATCTGGATTAACGGTGGCTAACTGGCCGGTTTTCAGGTCCTGAACATATAAGCTGTAAGTGGTCGATTGGCCAAAGTTATCGAGCACTTGCTGGAGCGACTGGGATTCAGTCGGGACGGTGGCAACGGCAGGTGCTGGCTTTGGAGCGGGCGCAGTGGCTGTAGTGGCAGCGCTAGAGGCGCTAGCGGTGGCGACAGCTGGCTGATGAGCTTGGTAGATGCGTACTCCGGCCACGGAGGCAGCGGCTAGCATCGGAATGCCAGCTAGGCCATACAGGAGCGGGTGGGGAAAGCGACGGCCGGCTGCTGGCTCGGTTGGAATCGTGTAATCGGCGGCCTCAAAGGTGAGTGCCGGAGCTGGTTGAGGTATGGGTGCGGCAATAGTTTGGGCCACTCGCCTCAAACCATCAAAACCGCCGGTGACTGGCGCCCAAGTTTGGGGCATAGCCATAACGCTAGCACCGGCTGAGCGCTCGGGCCCTAGTCGTAAGATTCCACCAGTTTGTGAACGGCGCCTCACGCCGTCCATAACCAACCCACCCATAGTCTCCATTGTAGTTATACCCACAGGCTAGGGCAATAAGCTTATGATTAACTTAAGTGTTCACTCGGTTGAATAATCTACCCACCCACCTGTCATCCTCGAATCGAAAGTTTACGCTTCGCTATCGGGGATCTATCGGACCGATCTGGTGCATCTTGAATAAAACCAGATTTATGGTTAGAATAAGTTGTCTAAAGCAAAGAAGTAATGGGATGTGGTCCGCCTCAGGCGGATAAGGCGCCTCAATCTAAAGAAATTAGAAATGTTTACCACCTATGTCCTAACAAGCTTATCGGATGGCCGACGTTATATTGGTTCGAGCAGCAATTTCGAAAAGCGCTTACTTGATCATAATTCAGGAATGTCGCGATATACTAAAAATCGTGGGCCGTGGAAAGTTACATATTCTGAGATTCATCTGACTCGCGGGGAGGCTATGAAACGGGAAAAGTTCTTAAAGTCTGGCAAAGGTAGAGAATTTCTCGATAATTTGAAACAATAGATTGCGCAATGGGATGTGGCCAAGCGGTAAGGCGCCTCACTCTGGATGAGGAGATCGAAGGTTCGAATCCTTCCATCCCAGCCAAATAGAACGCAAGTCAGATTTTAGAGTTGTATCCTCAAATTGGCCCCCGTTAAGTGGGTCATTTTGTTTAGTTTGGTTGTTCATTTGGTACCTCCCAGTAAATTACGTGTTAATTGAACGTTTTGCGCCATTATTTGGCAGAACTTTGTGTATTTAACAGATAGTGAATCCTCATCATAGGTCAATTGTTGGAAGAGTTTGGTTATGATCAGGCGTTTTTGCTCTGGTGTCTTCCTGGGATAGATTTCAGCCGCTTTTTGGCTAAGTTCGAGTAGCACCAGCCGCTTTTCTAACAGCAACGCTTTTGATTGGTCGATACGACTGATACGATCTTCTAGGGCCGCCTTCTCGGTCATTAGAGAGTTATGTTTTTCCCCGTATCGCTCCTGCGAGATCGCATTAGCTAACTTGTCGTCGTACAAGTTGTTATCCATGCGCTCGATTTGCTCAATGCGCGCTTTGATTGAAGCGGCCATCTGAGTGTCTCGCTCTATTTGAGTGCTGTGGCGCTCTTGCATGGCTGCTACAACCCAATCTATGACTTCCGGGCTCGGGGAAACTAACCCCTTTAGTAGTTCGACAATCCTTTCTTCTAATTTATCTTCTCTGACCAGCTTTCGGTTTTTACACTCAGGGCTCATGCGTTGACAGGCGCCGTAGAAGCGCCCTTTCTGCAATTGCCACGTCACCATCTTGCCGCAGTTGCTACAGCGGATCAGGCTCTTAAATACCGGATTATGGTGCCGGTAGTGACCTGACAACTTACGGCGCATTTTGGTCTGAACGGCTTCAAAGATATTTTTCGATATAATCGGCTCCTGCATGCCGGGATAGTCTTTACCGTCGAAGTGATTAATACCGATATAAAAGGGATTATTCAGAATCCGCTGCACCTGGCTTTTGTAGTAGGGGCGGCCTTTTCTAGTCGTAATACCCATTAGCTTCATTTCTTGAGCCACTGTCTGGATCGAATGGCTAGGTTCGAGATACAGCTTAAAGGCTCGCTGGACGAGTGGCATTGTGTTTGGATCGGGCACATGGATTTTCTTTCCATGTTCAGTGATTGTCATATACCCAGGCGGCGGTGGCGCTGGCAGCCAGCCTTGAGCCAGTTTTTCAGCCCAACCCTTCATGGCTTCCTCACGCAGGTTATCGATATAGTTTTTAGCCAAGACGACCTTGATACCCCAATTCAGCCATTCTTGGGACCTGGAATTTTTATGCATGACCAGCGAGTCTTTTACGAAGTGTATCTTCCTGGTTTCATCGGCCGTCAGCCAATCGTGTGTCTCTACGGCGTCTTGCAGGTTGCGGACATGACGGTCGACTTTCTCAATAATGATGTGTTTGACTTTATTGGCCGCGATAAACTTCATGGCCTCTTTGAAAATACGCCGCTGGATGGCTTTTGATGCCGTTTCAGTAATTTCAAATGTCCTAACAATATGCAGTCCTTTACTCAAACCGTAACTATCCAGTAATTTCCGTTGGGACGCCAAGGAGTAGCCTTCATCTTCTTGCCGTTTACTGGACACGCGCGGAATACTAACGGCGTCATTCTCGCGGTTCATCGGTTGCCTCGATTAGTACTTCATAAAACACCAGTAAAGCTTCACCGATATCGCAGGCGTCTGTATAACTAATGCCTTGCAGCTGCTCGCGCTCGAGCAATAAACGTAACGCCTCAAACTTATCTGTGGCGCAATTAGTGCTGGTTGTTGTTTCTACCCTCATCTGCAACTACCCTTACACGGTCTATTATACTAACCGTCCACGGTTAGTTCAAGTACATATTTCATACTGTTATCTCACAGCAAAGTCCCACTAGATGCCAGATCGGTCTGGCATCTAGTTTAATGTTTCTAATCTGTAGAATGGTCTCGGTATTCTGCTTTATATTATATATACTATATAGACAGACGAGTCATCAAAGATGAGATGGAAGGGGGAAAAACTATGACTGATACTAAAACTCTAATTGTACCTAAATACCGAAAACTACTTAATGACAAACAACTACTACTTATTAAACTGGTATACAAGTTTCGGTTTGTCAGTGTGGGACTTTTACAAGCAGCTCAAGGACAAAGCGATCAATCGACAGTAAATAGACGATTGCAAGTTCTGGTAGATCAAGGCTATCTTGGGCGGCTTTATGACGGTAACTACCGGATTAAGGGCAAACCCGCTAGTTATTCCATCCGTCCTAAAGGTATCCAGCTGCTTACAACTTTGGGCGGGTACAGTCCGAATGTACTCCACGCCATCTATGGCGATAAATCTGCAAGCGAGGAGTTTATTACCCATAATCTCAATATCTTCGCGCTCTACAACAAATTCCGCCAGCAATATCCGAACATTTTCAACTTTTTTACGAAAAGTGAGCTATCTGGCGCCGATAACTTCCCCGAGCTGTTACCTGATGCTTACCTAACACCAAAAGATCCAGCAAATGCTCATAAGTTCTATCTGGAGTGTATTGAGCGCTCAACGCCGTTATTCGTTACTAATCGTAAGATATCTAGCTACATCGAGCACTCCGAGTCAGAGGAGTGGGGTGCCACCGGCAAAACCTATCCGGCTGTGTTGTTGGTAGTAGAGTCATCAAACACAATCCGAACTCTGCATAAATACATCGAGAGGAAACTTACCGCGACTGGTGCAGATATAGATTTCTATACGACCTCAAGCCAAGCGTTAATAAAGTCAGATGATCCAACCGAGGCAATCTGGTGGCAAGTAGGAGAAGATGAGATGGTGGCACACCCGATTTAAACAAAAAGAAATGCCGGAGTTATCGTACCCGGCTGACTAGCAGTTGCCTGCAAATCTTACGCTCTTTTTTCTTTTACGGCTTTCTTGCCTGAAAGAGTAACCGTCGATGACTACGGCTGAAAAGTCGGAGGCCATCGGGCATTGCTCCTCTCGATGAACGAGAGGTCGGGTTGGACGGATCCTTCCCTAATTGTGGAACTGGGGGCTTTATCTCGGTCTAGCCGAATCCCAGTGATGAGTCCCAGTGGGACTTCCACGTCATCTCGTTTTACCGGTTGCCCGGATCCGAGAAAGTCGCACTTACTGGCGACCTAAGCTCCGGACGCCATCCCGGATGTTCGTGGCAGCATGCCGCGGCTCGCACGGCGTAGAGTAACAGGGTGAGCCGTGTCCCTGCCCCAGAGTCCTCCTGGTATGAGTTCGGTATCCGATGGACTATTCGGTACCTAGCCGTTGGCTTCGGCTATCGCCTCTTGAGGATGCCATCCTCAACCCGGAGCAAGCTCCGCGGCAGCGATTTGGTTGTCTCCCTCGAATGGTGTATATCCCGCACCGCGGTAGAGTAAGCCCCTATGATTTCAAGGACAGACGAGGGAGACGATTTGTTGCTGCTTATGCAGCGGTAGGTGGACTCGGTTTAGAAGCCCACTTATCGCCACATAAGACTGATATGCTTGTAAAAGAACTTAACCATGGTAACACTAAGCGTAAGCTTTGTCAAGTACTTTTAGCACAGAGTCATTTTGAGAAAGGATACTTACGTTGTTTGCTGACTAAGCATCTCAGGGGCCGGTCCCTGTTGCTTATTGATGTAGTGATTCCATCTCATGTCAAAAGTTTTATTGTACATCCAAATCGAGGTGGCACCGGCGATGGTTTCATATGATCCAGCGACCGCGTAAAGCAGCGGCTGAGTCAAGAAGATTGGTCCAAACAGGGCTCCAACGATGGGCGAGGTGTATGTACCAACTGTCAAACCTAGACGAGCCGGGTTAACGGCTGCAGCTTCCTTGAGACCAGCCACGTAACGTTCTCGGACATTGGGTGATTGGCTGGCGGCGATCACGTCTTCAATCGAGTTGGTTTTGATCAGCTCTCTAATGTGCGTCATCATTTCTTCGTGCTCATTACCAGTTGAACCAGCTGCCTCCAGCGCTTCTTCGACAGTTGCGATAACTTCATCAGGCGAGATGGACTCACTATCTAGTGCGTTGATACGCTCAAGTACCTGAGGATTAGCGGCAAATCGGCCCTCAAGCTTACCTTCAGCTGCCAGTTCTTTGTAGTTATCGGCAAAGTACTTAATTGATAGGGCACCGGTTACGGCTGATAGCAGCACAGCTGAGGACGAGAACAACACTCCCGCTACCCGTGGATTTACGGTCTTCTCAACACGATCAATCATACTGGCCGCACCCATGGCTACTACCGCCGCTGGTCCAAGGATTTTCAGTCGACTCGTCAGCTCCTCCCTGGTCATTCCCGCACCCTTCAAGGCCGATAATTCGGCTGTTTCACTAGCGATGTCGTCACCGGACGCGGCCAGAAACTTGGCAATACCGCCCAAGTGCAGCGATTCTTGCATGATCTCGACAGTCGGTCCTAAGACAGCTAGTGACTTAATGATCTTCTGGGCCCCCTCGGAGTTTCTGGCCGCATCGTCACTAATAAGTCTGCGTCTGGAGTACTCACGGCCAAGGCCATCAGCCAAACTGCCATTCAGCAATTCAATCTGATCTCGTTGCTCCTGGCTCAAGTCACCATGGGCGTTTAGGGCTAAGACATCATGGCTAAAGGTTCGGATCATCTCAATCGAGTGGTCGAAATCAATATCTCTGGCTAGGTGCTCATCGAACAGTTCGGTCACTAGTTTACGCCGGAAACCGCCTTCGGTGGTTAGCTCTTGGTTGGCGGTTTGGAGGCGCTCATAGCCCTCGGTGATGCTGCGGCGGTCGCTCTCTAGTACTCTGGGCTGATCATCCTTTAAGAGCATGCGGGGTAGCCAGGTGGAAACAAACTTGTGCTGCGATTTGACGGCCACATGCCTGATGGCATCCAGAACACTATCAGGTGTTTCAGCAGCCTTCTGTAGGTCGACTTGAATACCGGCAGCCTGCATCTGCTCGATTTGCTCACGGGCTTCCGGATGTTGGGTTAGTAGCCATTCAACCTCAGGTGGCATATCACCTTTTAGATCAATACTAAGCTGTTCAAAGTGTTCTTCCACAAACTTGTCAGCACCGGGGCCATGTTCAACCTTGAGCGATTTCCAATAGTCCTGCCTAGTCTCTAGGAAAGCTCGCTCTTCATCACTCAGTTGAGCTTTGACGCTTTCAGGTATAGCGATCATCCGGCCAAGATCAAGATCCTTGCCAGTTTCTCCGGCGGTAGTCAGTCGCAATGGCTGTAGCATATTTACACCAGACCCTTGAAGGTCAATATGCAAGCCAGCTGCTTCATCAGGGGACAGTTCAGTTAGCCAGTTATCAGCAGCCGCTTGCTGGTCGCGTTCCTCGTTTTCCCAATTAGCTTGTTCGTGCAAGCTATCAACTGCTTTAGTGAAGCGTTCTCGTCGACTCTTCAGACCGGGAAGATGCTCTTTGGCCTTATCCCAAATCTTGCTGACGCGGCCCGGGTCTTCGTAACCCAACACCTCAGTGACATCCACGGCCGATAATTTAAGCTCTGCTGACTCGGCTGCTTCTAAAAGAGCCATGGCCCGGCTAACTTCGAGTCCTTGCTGTTCCGCCGTTAGACTCTCAAACTGGCCTTGAGGTTCAGGTACCGCTTCTAAATTCGCGGCCTGGGCTTTGCCAGACCAGCCTTCATCCGAATGTTCTTGCCCCGTTATGTCATGGATTGGCTCAGCCATGGTAGTCCCTCGTTTTCCTCATTCTAGAGTAAATCTGACAGCCTGACAAAAAATGACTATTTCTCGGTTGAAACACTTGACAAATCGAGAAATCTGTGCTATCATTGTCAGGTTCGATTAATGAACACACTTTCCGCAATTTGCGGTCTGTGACGATCTTTCCCAAGGAGTAAAGAGACATGCTGGACACTCGTGCTCGCATATTCCAAAACCCGTGGAGTCACACGGTTCCCAACGGCCAACTCTTCCAGATCATCAACATGGTGGCCGACAAGCGGGCCGAGCACATCGAACGCCAGTTCGATGCCGGTGCCTACGAGGACAAGAGCTTCGGGTTGGTCTTTCTCGACCCGACAGCTCCCCAGTGGAAGCCGAGCAGCGAAACGTTGCTGGCTGCCATCGAAATCGGCGAAGGGGCTGAGAACCTCATCCCCAACGCCATCGCCAAAGCGGTCTGGCACCGCGACCACGGCCAGCTGGCAGGCTACGGTGTTTACACCGACCTGACGACCAGCGCCGACGGCGACTTCGCCTGGGGATATTCCACCACGGTGGACAACACCATCGGTGGAGGCAGCGGTCTGAACGAACTCCAGGATGCCTGCGAAGTCGGACACGCCTTGGTGACGTTCAACTACCTGGTTCGCGTCGCTCGCAAGGCCTGGCTTCAGGACACCAAGAAGAAGCGGCCGAGTTGGTTCTGTGACCAGAACGAGCCGGGCGAGTTGTACGCAGAAATGGCCGCCAGACCGGCGCTCATCTTCAACTCGACGGACGTTTCCGGTCTCACTGGTGACGCCCGCGAGGACGTCGACGGCTAACTCCAAGAAAGAAGGATCGATTCCGGGGTGCATTTTGCACCCCGGTCGACCCCAGAGTTTACAATTAAGTTGTAGATTGCGGGGTCGAAAGACCACCCTCTGATCGCGAAGGCTTCGTGATAGTTCCACTGACAGAAAGCTGACCAAAATGCCCCGAATCATCTGGGAAGAATCTCATGATGCCAACGTCCAACGTGACGATCGCATCAGAATTCTCCGCGAGCTGCGCGTCGTCGTAGCCATGGAAGTCACTCGCTTCGACCCCAGCTTCGCGCTGGATTGGGAGAAGCACACCGTCACCGACATCAGTACCCGCAACGCTGACGCTGAGGGCGACAAGAACGTCATGGTGACCGTCCGGGGCATGAACAAGCCCGCCCGGGTTGACCACGCCAAGGAGATCGGAGACGAGATCCGCCGGCGCATCAGCCCACTGTTCAACGAGATCCACACCACGTGGTCCCTCTCCCTCTGTTGGGACGAGTACTACTACGAGGACGAGGATCCGGCGGAGGAAACTCCCATGGCTCCCTCAATGCAAGAGGCCGCCGCTCAGAGCAATTCCGCAGAACAGAACCGGGCACATCGCCAAGCCCACGATCGCTGGTAACTCCAGCCGCGAGACGCAAGTCTCATGGTTCAGTGCGTAAATCTGAACCGACCCCCGAGCTCATAATCATTTGTGGGTTCAGGGGTCGCAAGACCAAGTTCGCAACTTCAAAATTTATTCCACATCACAACAGACGCCGTCAGGCGGGAAAGAAGCATTATGGCCGAGTACCGGTTTTCCGAGAGGGCGGTAGCCTTCAAGTCCGAAGACGGCCAGATGGTCGTCGTGTCCGACCCCCTGGGTATCGGGATATTCCACAGTCCCGATGGCGAGCACTACTTTCAGTGCTTCAGCACCGGGGCGTCCTGCAAGTCCGACCTCAGCGAGTTCGAAGGTGGTTCGGTGAATGCCACGAACCCGAGCTTCGGCCCGGAGTTTCGGTGCACTGATGACCACCTGACCTTCGACAAGGTCGACTACACCAAGGTCACGTCACCGGAGGTCATCGAGTACGAGCCCCTGCCAACCACGCATAAGCCGTCAGTTCTCTTTCGACTGGCGGACGGACGCTTCTTCTACGGGAGCGAGTGCGTCTTCGCCAACCTCTGGCCGATGGGCGGATGGCGGAGCTACATCGGCACCGGCGAGGCCATGGAGCTACTGAAGACCACGAAGGTGCGTCGATTCGAGCGTGTAGGCAACCTCGTCGCGACTTCGGCAGGAACCCTGAACTTGGGTCGCACTTCACAGTGGGAGCCGGCAGAGGGTGAGCCGATTGCAGCAGAGCACCTCAACTACACCGACTACGACATAGTCGAGACCGACGAGAGTGTCAAGATCACAGCCAAGTCGGCCGCGTCCGTCTAAAGCAAGATGTGGGATCCTCCTCCGTGGCAACACGGGGGAGGCAACCCCCGAGTTTATCAGGCAACTGGTAGATTCAGGGGTCGCAAGACCGTACCTATTCATCTATGAGAGGAGTCTCGATGACCGCGCAGATCATTCTGCCATATCTCGAGCTGTTTTCGTTCCAAGAGATCAAGTCGATTCATGCTCACGGCGATGCCTACGGGCCTCAGCTGGACGTCACCGTGCTGCTCCACAAGGACAGCCACGCCGGCGGCCCGGAAGACCTGATCATCCACCTCGGCTTCACAGCCTTCCCCGACCACTTCAGTCCGCTGATCGCCACCTGCGAGTTCGCGGACGACAGCAAGTGGCAGTGGACCGGCAAGCCGCTCGACCCGATAGCACCCGAACCTCCGGAATTCTTCCAGAAGCTCGTTCGCCGTATCACGGAAGAGCTGGCGATCCGGGGTCTCGGTGAGACCTACACCAACGCCAAGGCCCAAGCCGACACGGCCTACCAGGCCTGGGTCGACTTCGACGTCTAACCGCGTCCTGTGAACCAGGCCAATCAAGCCCTAGAAGTACCTTGTTGCAAAACGAGGCGCTTCTAGGGCGTTTCGTTTTATTGGCCGGGTGATGCGCTTTTTATAAAATTTAAGGCTTCTTCGCGACTTGCCGGGGGAACTGTGATTCCTTTTGCCCGGGCTAGTTCCAGGAAGTAGCTATCAGTTGGTTGACCCTTTTTAGCGTGATTAAAAACATCTTCGGCCTCAGTAGGGCTGAATGAACCCACGAGGGCTCGAATGTAAGAATCCTTTGAATCGGTTGTCTCAAGGAAAGAGATTGCTTGCCAAACCTCGTGCTTAATTTCTCCTTCAAGCCAGATCTTACCAAGCTGATCATCTTCGAGCTCTTTCCCAAAAATACCGTCGCGCACTCCCTCCGTGAAATAGTTTTGGACAAAAGGTTTACCGTTCATGTAGATATGCTCGTTTGGACCTTCGTAGCCCTTCTGTAGTGCATGGAAGACAGCAGAATGGGCACTACCCAGTATAACTGCGGCGGTCACCCGATCCTTATGTCTGAGTCTGCCGTTGCGGGTTAGGATTTCCTGTATCGCCGGAACGATATGTTCCGCCATATACTCTTCGCGCTCTGTCTGAATTTGAGCTTCGGCCAAAACATTGCTTTTAACATCCGCTAGCTCTTGCTGCCAGGTGTCGGCATAACTTGGACCGCCCTCGCCATTACGAAGGGCGCGAAGCCTGGTCTCTAATTCGTGTCCAGCTGGCACATCAAACATTGCTAGTTCTTTTGATGTCCCTTTAAGCGCTGAAAGCAACTCATATTGGAAAGGACTTTCCCGATGTGCTCCAGCAAGGACTTGGTCGCCTAAGGTAATCTTTTCGGCTCGAGTATTGTAGTCGTTCAAAACGGCTTTCTTATTCCGGACACCCTCATCAGTCCAGGCCATTACTTCTGGCATCACAATGTCGATTTGGTCTATATGCTCTTTCAGGATGCCAACATCTTCTCTGGTACCGTGACCTCCCAGAAAGACCTGTATATCTACCGGCGGGAAATCATCGGGCAAAGCCTCGGCGGATTGCTTAATTGCAGCCGCCATCCTATCAACATGGCTTACGGTTGATTGCGTTTCCGGACTTTGGGCCGCTACCTCTCCGCCTTCGTGGGATGGATCAAAGGGAATTTCACTCATGGGGTAATATTATCACCAATCCAAGGAATGAGCCGATACTATTCTACTGGTTAGCTCCAGCATTGGTAAATCATCAGAATATAGGTAGTATTGATTTATGAAAACAATTCTAGTTGATGCAATTGATGGTCTTGTCTTTGATGACGGAAGCATTTTTAAAGAAATGCATGAAATGCTTGAGACTTTTCCGAATAAAAAGATTGTTCTAACAGGCGCAAATGACGAGCAGTTTAAGATGTTCAAACTGGCGGATGTACCTTACGAGGTATTTACTCTTAAGCATAATCCGGAAAAGACCGATCCAAGGTATTTCGAAATGATGCTCGAACACTTCGGCTTAAAAAGTGATGATGTCATTTTCTTTGAGCATAACCCTGAAGCGGTTAAAAGCGCAGAGACTGCAGGAATTAAAACGTACTATTATGACCCCGAGAAGAGGGATCTGGATGCTCTCAAACAATTCATAACAAGTAACTTAAAGTAATTCATACAGAATAGGTCATGAAGTCAGAGCAAACTAAGAAAATACTTGATTGCATGTCGTCGCAACGACATGCAATCGTTGCCACCAATTGCCGTGACAGAGCGCCAGAGTCCGCAACGGTTGGGTTTGCGGAAAAGCCTAACCTAGAATTAGTATTTGGCACTTGGACATCAACCAGGAAGTACCAGAATATAGAGGCTGATAATCGTGTGAGTTTCGTTATTGGCTTCGAATCCGGGGTATTGATACAATACGAGGGTACTGCCCACCAGATAGAGAACACTGAGGCAGATGTCGAGCTATATCTTAATAAAAAGCCTAGTGCCAGAAAGCACTTGAATGATGCTGATCAAGTCTGGTTTATGGTTAGACCTACTTGGATTCGCTATAGCGATTTTAGAGAAGAGCCCCACGAGATTTTTGAAGTAGATCAGTTTAATGATAAAGGGACGTTATCATGAGCGAACGACCAGGCCCCGAAGATACAGGTAAAAAGGCTAAAGAATCTTACTCGATGCATAAAGCGCTGGAGCAGGACCGGTCTGAGGCGGACGCAAAAAAGGCAGAAACTGATGCTGTAATTAAGCGGATGAGCAAAGACCCAGGCTGGTTTATGCGGGGCGAGAGCGTCAGACATGACGCTAAAGCCAAAGAGGCTAATGATGCTGCTGATGCCCATCTTTGGCGAGCAGAACAAGACAAGAATGAACATCTGGATGAATATATTGCCGAAGCGAAAAAGGGTGCGGAAAAGGCTGGCCACAGCATCAATCTCAGCGGATCAGGCGTGGTTGAACACGAGATGGGCGGGGAAAGACCTTTCAAAAGCCGGGGAGCCGGTATTATCTTTCATATCCGTTCGACCGGTGAATTAATGTTTTTTCTTCGTGACGACAAGCCCGGTATCCCGTTCCCGAATATGCCCGATATTATCGGCGGCCACTTAGAGGGCAACGAGACCCCTGAACAGACAGCGCGTAGAGAAATTTCGGAAGAACTATCAAACAAAGATACTGGTGAACCATTTGTGGCTGGCCAGGTCAATCACTTCAAAACCTTTGTTGATGACAGGCCCGGCGAACACAATATCTTTGTGGCCGAGCTAGATGAGAAGCCTAATATTGCGACCAATGAAGGCCAGGGTTTAATCTTTCTTACTCCGGAAGATGCTCGCAGCACAGAGTTTGCATTCGGCTATGGCCAGGTCGTTAATGAGTATCTTGATTCAGTGGAGCAAAAGCCGAACCCCTCCTAACCTTCCATCTCCGTCAGATAATTGACTTATTATTGTTCTTGTGCTATAATTACTCAATCGTTCATTGTGAGCGTTCTGTAACAACCCACAGTTGCACCTTCAGAGGTATTGATGACCGACCCCGCCCTCCTGTCCGTTCATGTGGACCTCGTATTCGAGGGGCCCACCGACCAGCTTGAGAAGCTCCATGAGCTTTTCACAGAAATAAGTGCTCATTTTCCAGGCATCACTGCTGTCGGTGATGTGACAAAGACCATCGGCAAGCCCGCCATCCTGAGCAAGTCGATCGATGACTTCATCGGTTCTTCAAATGAACGCGTCTACAACTGCTTGCGACGTGCCGGGATTGAGACGGTGGGGATGCTCATCGATAAAACTCCCGATGAGCTACTTGCCATCACAAACTTCAACGATCGATGCCTCGAAGATGTCATGCAGAAGCTCGCATCACGCGGCCTCTCGCTCAGGGAGGACTAACGCCCCAAGGGACCTAAAACCGTACATAGTACGAGTTGAAGGCCCCGAGGGGCTTTTCAATGTCTTGGTGTAAGAAATAGTTTCTAACTTCCTCCGCCACGGCCTGCCAGCATTAATTTGAGGCTTTTTTAAGCCTCTTTCTTGAGTCCGTTATGCAGCATTGTCTTCTTGTTCAGCTTCTTTTTCTGGGAAAAAGCGATTAACCGTCTTATCCATCCTGCCTTTATATTTCTCTCGAACTTCGGCTCGACCGTCCCATGGATTGGACTTAACGAAACGATTTTTCTGGAATTCGTCCTCATCTTCTTTACTCTTTTGTTCTTTTGCCTCTGTCTTAGCAACCATGTCTATGGCCACTTCTCTGGTAATAGTCCTCTCCTTCCCATCACCTTCGACATCAGTGAATAATTCGTAATCTTGAGTAGGGAAAGACAATTCAGACGGTCCTAGGCGATTAACCAGCTCATGTTGTCGTCGAGCTGATGTACCGATACGAGCAGATTTCAAATATTGAATCTCTGGCATATCCCTTGGTTCCATATCTTTGCCCAAGTAAGCTGGTAGTTTTTTGCCCCAGTGATGTGTAGCCATCAAGCTGTCAGATTCACTTCCTGAGAGACTTCTCTCAAGGCCACCATCTTTAAGGTATACGCCAATCGAAAATGCTAGGCCTGACTCCTCATGATACTGAGTCTTATCATTAAATTCTGGCCTTTCACGGGCACCTTGGCGCCGGTGGATTTCATCCACTGCCACAGCTTTTGTAGCGTCATCAAGTTCGCTTATCTTTTTGCCTGTCGCCCAGTCTGCCGAAAAGCGTAGATCGGCATGAACGAAAGCAGCATCAAAGCTTCTGACTGCTGCGGCAATATCTTCCAGTGCACCTTTAGAAACAGATGTTGTGTCGGCATCCAGCCACAAGACTGGATGATCGTAGCCATAACCCCTTTTCTGGCAATCTATGGCCACTGCGTCCATATAATCAGCTCGGATTGTACCCATCTTACCGGCGCTGCCTTCAGGCAGAAGTTTTAGAGTACTTTTTATTTGTAAATTCGGATGCTCAGTATCTCTCAGAGTAGACAGGAGAGCCTGATAGTTTGAGTCTATCTTGTCTTTATCGCCAGTATCTTTTGCATTTGCCCATAGAACGACTTCGTAGTTATCGTCTGAGGCTACGGACTGCTGTAAAAGACCCACTGCCTTAGCAACTGCCGCTGGATCTTCTTTTTCAATGGCAACTGGTATGCAGATAGTCATGGCAGCTCGTTCGCCAGAATCGGGCTCGAGGTCTTGTAGCCTGTCGTATTGTTTTTGCATATGGTCTCGAAGTCTATCGTGGCCAGCTTCTCGATCCATGCCTTTAGGAAGAACGTACCGATTCTTACTCCAAGACTCCTCTATATAGGCTTCTAATACATCATTAAGAGCATTCTGCGCTTCAACTTGCCTCGTACTTTCGATGACTTCTCTGCCAGATTCGGCAATGTCTTTGGCAATCTCTTGGCCCGAGAAGGACGATTCGCCTTGTTTATTAGATCCGTCGGTTGTTTCACTCATACTGTAATATTAGCATTTATGGCTTGGGAGTAATTAACCAGCTTTACGAAGCCTCGACCACAACAAGCGATCCATCACCTGTCGATACTGCTTCGGGCTTTTGCTTTAATTCCGGAGCATCATCTTTCAGGTCGTACTTATGAGCATAGCGTTTTCGTGAGGTAGTCGTAACAACTTGAGCCATGTCTTCACTGCCGGGATCATCGAGCAGCAATGTCACCCCCGACATTGGTTCCTGGGTGTGAACGGCCGCTATCCGAATGTAGAAGTTGTAAGCGGGCAGATTGGTAATCGCACCCGGTTCAATGTAGGGGCTAAACAATGGAAGGATTAAGCGCTCATCTGCCGGACTACCCGTTCGGAAGCAGATAACGGTACCGACGTTCGCTAGAATTGTCTCGACCATGCCTTGCTGTTGTTGTGAGGTTGATTGCTCGGCCATGGTTAAAAACAACTTATACTTCCTGGCCTCGGATAACATTTCAACAAACGGGGAAGTGGCAAAGTTCTGAAACTCATCAACGTATAGATAAAAAGGGGTGCGGTCTTCGGGCTCGAGACTTTCCCGGCGGGTAGCGGCTAATTGCAGTTTAGCCAGGACGGTCGTACCAAACAGGGCTGAGGTGTCTTCGCCTAATCTCCCTTTAGAGAAATTACAGATCAGAATCTTTGAGGAGTTTAAGATATCATCAAAATCAATGGTGGACTTAACTTGACCAAGGATACGTTCGGCTGAGACCGAACGCCGGAAACGACCTATTTTAGCTGTCACACCCGAGGACATTTTAATCCGTTGCATGTCTCCGGCTTTACCCATCTCCTCCTTCCAGAAGCTCCTGAGGTCTTCATCCTTTAGTTTCCGGGTAACCTGTTTACGGTAGGCGGAATCAGTTAGAAGTTTAAGAACGGTAAATAAGGTAGCACCTTCAACTGTTAAAGCGGTATGAATAGTATTACGCAAAACATACTCAATCCGGTGTCCACCAGAGTCGTCCTCGGAGAAGACTTTACGTAGGACTGAGATAATCGATTCGGTCACCCGGTCTCTTTCATGCAACAATTCACTACCGCTTAAGCCTTCGGGCAGCTCCAACAGATTAAGGCCGATCGGGTAGTCAAGATCGCGGGGGTTGAAGTAAATCACGTCATCCAGCCGCTCTTTGGGAACATGACGCAGAATCGTCTCGGCCAGATCACCGTGCGGGTCAACTACGGCTACGCCCTTGCCACTCGAAATATCCTGGTTAATGGCATATAGCAATGTGGTAGTTTTACCGCTACCAGTACCACCAACAATATAGATATGACGCTGGCGATCCTCAGATGTTAAGCCAATTGGGGTAGAGGTGCCATGATAGTGGTTCTCGCCGAGCAAGACATCAAGCTTCGTGCCGTTCTTGAGTGATACGGGTGCTGGTAACGTCTTTGACAGTGATTTAACCACATTCTCAGTCTGGGCCGCCACCGAGTGCGGGAAATGGTACAAGCTAGAGACCTCGGTGGACGAGAGTAAGCTGGACTGCCCTGGTAGACGATTCATATAGCTAAACCATTGGTACCGCTTTAGAAGCGGTAGCTTAGTGTGTTTGGGATCCAGCGACTGATAACCGGCTACCGCATAAGATGCCATGGCTGATTCAAAGCCCTTGATGCGGGTATTGGCAGCTTGCTTGCTGCTACTAACCACCAATGTCCGAATGCTAGTTTTAAACATCGGCTGGGACAACTTTTCGTGAATCGAATCAATGCGCTCTGTTTCAAATAGGCTCAGACTACGAGCTGGCTTTACCTTCATCGCCACCTGACGACGCTGGAACAGATCCTGTTCATGTGTGCGGCTGGTGTAGTTAGATGTGCCGTGAGCGATTTCACCGATGCCCTCTATCAGGCCAAACAGTAGTTTGTTGAAGTTACTAAAGATAAAGGTTCCGTGCGGCACCCTGGTTTTTTCCAAGTGCCCTGACAAGTCTTCATTGCTGAGAATCTTACGGCGCATGACCTCAGCTTCACGCACCACAGTCGGGATGATGATAAGTTGAAAAACGATCAATTCACCCGGTTCTAGTTTAGTCATGGCGCTCCCCAGATAAGCTATCGGGTCGTGCTCGTCCAAGGCTTCGTGACCCATCAAAGGATAAGCGAAGTGCTGTTTTTGACTAAAGCCGACTATTCGCACCGACTGGCTGACTGGTCTACCGGCTAGATAGTTCTCAATCCGTCTGAGTTGTACCTCAGGTAAATAGGCGTGAATGGTTTGTTCAAAACCATCTGCCTGACTACTTGATACCCGCACAATATAACGGATGCCTAGTTCCCGGCTTGAGACGATCTCGAGCGAAAAAACTGTCGCGCGATTAAGCACTTGGTCCAGGAGGCCGCGGCGAGAACCTAAGGTGTGCAGCACCGAGAATAGCTGCTGAGTGGCCCCAGGAGTCCGGTCAGTAAAGGCGGGCGGTGTTAACTCAAGATAGACAACTTGCTGCTTCAGTAGATACCAGACCCCGAGTAGCTTCCTGACTAACATCGCCAGTAAACCAACAAGGATCACGCCAACCAGAGCCAATCCGATCAACGGCAGCAGCCCTCCCAGCCGGTGCAGTATGTGAATGACGAAAAGTATTGTAGTCATACAGCTGCTCTCCTAATGAATGAAGTTATATGACGTGGCAGCAAGTGCCGGCATAGTGCGGCTATCCAGAATATCCCAGCCATAGAAATTCATCTCCGAGATTGTCCAACTACCGGTAGCACTAACCGCTTCGACATAGGCGACATGACCCTGCGGCCCAGCATCTGTCTGCATGATGGCGCCAACGGAGGGTGAGTGGTCAATCTGGTAACCTAGCCGGCGAGCGTTATCATCCCAAGTATCAGCATTACCCCAGTTGTAGGGGATTGGTTGGCCGGTCTCTAGCCGTCTGAGGGCTACCCAATAGGTACAGAACCCATAGTCGTAGGTGTCAGTCAGTACCACTGGTTGGTTATACAAACTATGGGTACTAAGCGCGCCCATGTTCGCAACTGAAGCTAGAACCACCACCGGCATAAAGAACAGGGCTGCTACGACTGAGCCGGCAATGATCAACTCTACTTTGAGTGATGAGGCCGACTTCTTGAACAAGATCGGACTCATAGTTGATACAATTCAGCCGGGTTAGTAGTTATGAGCGGGTGCTCCTTTTCCGAGGCCACCACTTTCACCGCCACATGGTTCTGATCAGCGATGATCAGGGCCTCGCCGCGGTCACAAGTTAAGAGAAAGTTCTCCTCATACTCGCTTAAATGAAACTCCGACACGACATTTTTAATGGTGGTGGTATCTTGCCTCATCAAGATGCGCAAACTGCTCTGGGAGGCAATGGCCCGGCCATAGTCACTCTTTAAGAAGTCATTGGCCTGTTGGGAGATAATCGAGACCCCGAGATAGTACTTACGGGCGCGGCGCACTAAGCCAGAGACAAAACGAGCGCTCTCTTCGTGTTCGAGCAACAGCCAGCCCTCATCTATCACAAGTAAGCGTTTTTCCGGCCGGGCTTTGACTTGGCTGCCGACGAAGTTTGATATGATCAGCATCATAATCTGACGCAGGCTCTCCGGCAGGTCTTTAATATCAAAGATGACCAGGCGGTTATCTAGCTCAATATTGGTATGGGCATTAAACACCCCTGCCAATGAACCGGTGATATATTTCTCTAATCGCTCGCATAGCTTGGTCTGGGCCAGACTATCTAGCTCAAGATAAAGTTCACTTAGCAGCGGCGGAAGGTCTCCAGACTGCTCATAGACTTTAAGCAGCGCTTTATCCACCGCCGCCCGCTCCCGAGCTGACAGCCCATCGGCCATCAGTGAGATGACTTCAGTCAGATCCTGCACGTGTTCGGATAAATCAGTCTTAGTGTGAAAGGTCACAGATAGATCGAACGGGTTGATCTTCTCTCGCGACTTAGCCGAGAGTTTGATATAGGTACCATTAACTGACTCCGCCAGCCGTTTATACTCCCGCTCGGGGTCAATCACGATGACCTTAGTGCCTTGCATCAAATGACGGAGGATCTCGACTTTAGTAGCATAGCTCTTACCGCTGCCGGACTGAGCAAAGACAATGCTGTTGGCGTTATGTAGGCTATAGCGGTCTAAGATAACTAGCGAGTTGTTCGACTTATTAACGCCATAGAGGATACCGGCCTCTTGCACCAGTTCCGAAGACATAAACGGGAAGGTTAGCGCCGCCGAGGAACTATCTAAGTTTCGCTTCTGATTCAAGATGTCTTCCCCTCGTGGCAAGACCGATTGCAGACCTTCCAGTTGTTGGTACCGAGCGGTCTTAATATAGAACAAGCGAGCAGACAGGACGGTTTCGAGTAACCGGGTGGTCTTATCTAGTTCGGCCAGAGAGCTCGCCGTAATAGCGATACTGATAGATACTTGGAACAACTTCTCCTGCCCTCGCTGGATCTTGTCCCGCAGCGCCATGGCTGATTCCAGAGGATCAGTCACCTCAGAACCAATGATCTTACCGTTACGGAGCATCGCTCGCTTGGTCGATTCGAGTTCGGTAATCTTACGATGCAGCTTCGGCAGAGCTAAATTAGCTTCTATCTCAGCCAGGTGGTAAGAGATATCGGCATTGTGATTAAAGTTAATCAGGCTGTTGAGCCAGCCAGAGGCCGCCACATAAGGGTAGCCGGAGATGAATAGCGTGCGCATAAACTGACCGTCAATAACTAAGTAACTGGGTTGCTCCTCCAGTCCGGCATAGGATAACAGATCCATGGTATCTTGTGTGCCGAGCGTCAGTCGGATCTGCTTGGGACGTTCGCGGCGTTGCTTGCGCCAGGTAGAAACCTTAGTCAATTGGTTCGTCAGCTGCTCCCTCATAAGTAACTCCGATCCAGCAGTTCTAGCATCTGCTCCGTCAACGGCTGGTGTTTAGCCTGGGCCGGACTATAGAAGCTATAGAACAGATCCAGTAATTCAAGACTAGTTAGCTGCCGGCTATGAATACCGAGTCGGGCCAGACCTTTCGTGACAATATCGGTATTGAGAGCCAATTGTTGTTTCACCAGCTCAAAGTCTGTCTCCTTTCCGATAGAACCTATAACGACATAGAACCTCCGGGCTAGGATCTTGTTGGTAGTCACCAGACTTTTAATAAATTCGGTGTAGTTAGCAGCCTCAAGCTTATAAACGTCCTCGGACTCGTCGGTTAAGCTATGCTGAAAGTTCTCCAGATACTTATCTAGGTCCAACTCCCGGATCCGTACTAGAATCTGCAATGGGCAGGCCAGTGAGTTTAAAAAGCTCTGGTATACGTCGATCAGAGCGTCCTGCTCAGCCTCACTTTTTAACTCGAAGTTAATTGAAGAGGTCTCAAGTACCACCCGCGACTGGTTACCCGGTAGTAGTAGGATGCCATCTTTAACACCCCGAATAGCTATCTGCTTGCGAGAGCTAACCTTCTGCTTTGATTTCTGTAATACGGACACGTAAGTCTCCTTTCCGGGTAGTAGTAAGGCCAAAATTGGCCCGTGGGTCAGCCATGGCCGTCTCTAGCCGCACCCTGGCTGGTAATGCGAGTTCGGTGAGCGGGATAGGTTTAATCGGTTCTTTAGTTATCGATTGATCAATCGTGACAGGCTCTGATCCGCTGGTCTGATCAGGAGTGCGCAGATATTCATCATTCTTATTGAAGAGGTAGTAGCGCGGCCGGAGATTGTAGCGCAGGATCATCACGAGCCAATTAAGTACCAACTTGCCTCGTATACGGATGGCTAGTGCTAAGCATACGACCAACAATAATCCGCTAACCCCGAGTTTAATGCCGGACAACTTGAGTACCGGCGGGAACACCACGTAGAGCAGTCCGCTGAAGAAGATCGGGGCGGTCATCAGCGCCAACTGCAACGGGCTTAAGTTACCAGCGATCTTGTCCTCCACGGTCGTAATCTGAGCTGGTACGGTGGTGGTTTTCACTTATGCCTCTGCCGCCGCGGCCTTAAGTTTTGTGGTGGTATAACTCATGGCGTTTACAAATTGACCACCGAGCTTACGGATGGCTTTGGGCCCAACGCTGACATAGGATAGTTGGGTTAGAACGCCCTGAGTCTTTAGCAGCGCCACTAAGGTGGCTAATCCCACCACTGTCGCCATAATGGGATCTAGTGACTTATCCGGCGAGCTGGCTAGCATACCGGTAAAGATTGAGGCGGCCAGCAACAAGATGATGACGTGTACGAACAGTACGAAGATAGTAGTGAGATAAGTCTTAACGGCAGTTGCCACAAAGTCCTTGAAGCTCGGTACTAGCCACAGGAGTACTACTATCGGGGACAAGATGGCCCCAAGATAAAGTATGACTAAACGGCCGACGTAGTAGACCAGTAAGATAACCGCAAAGACCAAGAAAACCATCATAATGACGAGCGCGGCTAAGCCCATGGTGCCGGACCCAGCAGCGACACCATTGAGGGCCGACCAGACCGAAGTGGTCGGAAAAGCTGCTTGGATGGCATGGATCATGGCGTTAGATAGACTGATGACTCCATCGACCGCAAAGATTGAAGTGTTAATCAGCAGGAAGGCCGCCGCCGCTTGTGGCAACAGGTGCTTTAATTCCAACTCTTCTAGACCCAAAGTCGTCGCCGACATGACATGGAAACCCAGCAATGCTACGACTAAGACAAATAGGGCGTCGGCAATACCGACCATGGCCAGCCAGATATTAAAGACGCTGGCATTAGCCGCCATCAGCGGGGTAGAGTGTGTGAAGAAATCTAGTGCATTGAGGAATGGCTGGGCGGCGGATTGAATCAAGCGCTGGAATAAGCCAATAACGGCTCCAAGGAGTACACCTACGACCCCTGAGTCGGCGGCTGGTTGGATCGGCTGCAACACCGGTAGACTCTGCCCAACCGGGCTGCCCGAACTCTGGTAGGCATGCGTTAGGATAGCGGTTAGAGCTCCGGCCGCCAATATAATGACCAGGCCAACCAGAGCGTTACGGATGACTCGCTTAGCCTGGGCAAGTTTCTCCGGGTGCCCGGTGCTGGTCATGTAGTGGTAGGCGCCATTAATTAAGAAAAAGGTGGTAACGAGTGAGGCTATCACGGCGAGGGTTAACATGACCGGAGCCACAAAGGCTTTCATGGCCACCCCAGCCGCCGACACGTCGGCGAGCCGCACGAACAGTTGGGCCCCCAGTACCCCCATCCTATTTTCCGAAGGCGTTGGTCGCTAGCGTTGTCACGATGCTACTTAAGACAAAAGCTGCGATGGTAATGGCTAAGCCAACACCGGAGTACCAGATGGTGCGTTTAGCTTTATCCAAGTGCTCAGGATTACCGGAGCTGGTAATATAGGTAAAACCCCCAACTACGAAAAAGCCGGTCGCCACCAGACCGGCTAATCCTGCTATTACCTGAATCAGACTTTGAATAAATGACTCGACACTTGAAACATCACCTGTAGCCGCAAAGGCTGTTTGTGGCAATAGGAAAGCAAAACCCAGCCCGAGGTAGATTGCTAATAATTTGAGGTTTTTATGTTTCTGCATCATATTAATCCAGATGCACTAGGTTTATCACAAAACTTGCATAAAGTGCAATACTATTTTATAGCATAAGTATTATGATCAGAGGGTTAGCTTTCATTCCTTAATGGCTGTACTCTCGAGGGCGAAGGATTCCATCCTCCTCAGCGGATCTTCGCAGCTGATCCACCCATTCGGGAGTACGTCTCTGGACCAATGTAGGTGGAATTGGGTGTCCTCCCAAGACATATTTTGCGGCACGCTGAATCTCAACCGGATTACCCCCAGTTGTCAGCGCTCGTGCCCATGATCTATCTGACTTACCTCCAATATCTGCTGCACCAATGACTGCAGCCCGTCGCCTTGAGACAGGTAGATCTGTCCGTTTTGCCATCAACTTTAATCTAAGCGAATCATGCTGTGAGCCAACCGCACCCAATACTCTTGTGGCAAAATCGCCTAATACCCCAACTTCGTGCTCGGTTAACTGACGAAGTCGACTAACTAAACGATTTGGAACATTATCGAATCGACCTACCAAACGTAATAATTGTATCTCAGTCCAAGGGTGAACGTTATCTTCGGAAAGAAGATAGTTACAAATTGCATCGGCAGCTCCTTGTCTGTAGCCAACACGCAACAAATAGTCAGCAACAATACTGGCGGCGAAGGGAAGCCTGGGAAGGATCTCAATAATCTTCGCGAGAGGATAATCATCTTCAAGAAGCCCTAGCCGCCAAAGGCTAAACCTGAAATCAGACACGTTAATATGATCGAGATCTACTACTGACCCATCAAAGATTTCCCTTAATTCTTTAACTGATCCAGCGAGGGCCAACTCAACGTCGTATTGTGCGGCTGATCTCCGCATAGCTCGATGATCTTTGCGCATTTCAGCTACCTGTGTCAGCGTTGTTTTTATCGGAGCTAGGTTGAGACCAACATTCCTCAGGCTTCCTACCAGTCTTGGGGCAAACTGCCTAGCCTCTTCGGCAGAAACAAAAAAGATCTTCATATCATCGGAGAACCTGGCATATCCAGCGGCGTAAGAGAGTGCAGTTGTGTCAGCATCTAGAAGGTACGCATTCGCCAATATCCCACTTGCATTAGGGCCTTGCGGTAAACCAATGACACGACTTTGGGATTGCCAATGCCGCAATAGGAGTCTGAGTAAGTTGATTACTGATTGCTGACTGTCATCAATGTCGATCGAGTCGAGTAGCTGATTATAGTCGATATACTCATAAAAACTTGTCAAATCGGTTTTGAGACATACTCCATCAAAATCGGCACTTGGATAATATGACTCGAATTGAGCGAATGCCGTACCAAAATATCTAACAAATTTAGTAGGGGACGGGTTAGTTAGCAATCTATGGCTATAGACCGAGTTACTAAGATGAGAATCAACAGATCTAGCTATGCTCTGAACAGCTGCTTCATAAACCAGCCTATCTTCGATGGCAAGTCTTGAAAGTGGCCGACTTCTGATATTGTCCTTCGGCATTTCTATTGCGGTCAAAGGTTTAGGCTCATAAGTTCCGTCGCCTAATTGGCCCGCAATTATTCCAATCTCATGCGGAGCGGCCGTGGCAAAATCTTGATAATCAATAATGTCTGGTAAATCATCTCGCACTACGTCACTGAGAACTCGACCCCACGCCTGATGCAACGTTGTATATGCATCGACGTTCAGGGTAGATATGCGAGACACCAGGTAGCTACCCTTTGATGCATTCTCGACTTCATTGCGGAGGACTAACCAAATCCCGCCAGATTTCTGTGCCTGAATGGCTCCTTCTCTTGCCCATCGACGAACAGTAGCCGCCGATCGGTCGACAAATGTTGCGGCTTCTGCGATAGACATCCATTCCTGTTTCATCTGTACAATTTAGTACGTGTGATCGATGTCGTGCAAGCATGAGCATTTCCTTTGGTATCATTAATCGAGTCTAAGCATAAGCACTACCCTTGCCTAAAACAGTTCTCATCTCTGTATAGATCGAGCAATAGGTGGTAAAATAATGGCCGAGGAGGCTGCTTCAGGGCAGCATTTTTTTCAATTTAACTTTTAAAGTATGGCACAACTAATAAAAACCCTACTAGCCAACGAACTGACGCTCAAGCGCCAGATTAGTGATCCAGAAAAGCTAAACGAATCAATCCGGTCTTCGAACATTGATTTGAACCCGCACCAAGTAGAAGCCGCTATCTTTGCCTTTAAAAGTCCATTAGCACGTGGCGCTATCCTGGCCGACGAGGTTGGACTTGGTAAGACCATTGAAGCAGGACTCATTATTAATCAACTTTGGGCAGAGGGCAGACGTAAGATCCTGGTTCTGGCTCCAGCATCACTTCGCACACAATGGCAAGACGAGCTGTCACTGCACTTTGAGCTTGAGAGTGTCATTATCGATGGCCCAGCATTTAAGAAGCTGGTTAAGGCGCGGGGTAAGACCAATCCAATTAATGAGGATGGCATATATATTGCCTCGCATAACTTTGGACACCATTATGATGTTGCCTGCAAGGAAGTAGCCTGGGATCTGGTGGTAATTGATGAAGCCCATAGACTGCGCAACGTATATAGAAAAGGTAATAAGGTGGCCAAAGCCGTTCGGGACGCCATTGCGAATCGGCCAAAGATTCTTCTTACCGCCACTCCACTTCAGAATAATCTGATGGAACTGTTTGGCCTCGTTAGTTTTATAGATGAGCGCTATTTGGGTACTGACTTTTCGTTTCGCACGCTGTATCTAAAGCCGAGCCGAAGCGCCGAGAAACAATTGGGAACTCTGTTGGATCTAAAACTTAGGCTAATGGGTGAGATAGTAAATGGCACGCAATATGGCGGAATCCTCACGAGAGCACTACGCTCTCAGGTTCAGTCTCAGGGTTTAGTGCAATTCACGAATCGATACTGTATTACTGAGGACTTTCATCCCAATGACGACGAAATTGAGCTTTATGACTTAGTTAGTGAGTATTTGCGCCGACCATTGCTTGCCTCGACTCTAGCAACCCAGAGGAACATGATGGAATTGGTCTACCGAAAGATTCTGGCTAGCTCATCTTTCGCAATTGCAGGAACCCTGGGTACTGTTGCAAACTTTATCGCCAAGAGGTTGCAGCTTGAGTATGACGTAGAGCACGACGAACTCCTCAAGATTATTGAAGAAGAATCGCGGGCGTTTAAAAACAAACGACATAAGGAAGCCGCTGCACTAACGATCGTGGAGCAATTAGCTAAAGATAAGACTAGTGATACTTTACCGGGGCTTGAAGATATCGAGCTGATCCAAGACGAGTATACCGAGGAGACTAACGAGAGTGATGATCTTGGTGAAGACGAGAACGGGGAAAGTAGCACGGAAAGTGAAAAGAAACCTTTGCCCGAATCTACTATGACTAAGGATGCAGTACTTTCAGAGTTTCGCGATGTACTTTCTTACTTTTTCTTGGCTAGATCAATCACCAAGAATCAAAAAAGCCATGCTTTGCTAAGCGCCCTAAAACGCGTCTTTGCTCACGCCGAGAAAATGTGCTGGCCCCAGAAGGCTGTGATCTTTACTGAGTCTCGTAGAACACAAGACCACCTTGAAGAGATGCTTAAGTCTCAGGGCTACAACGTAGTCCTGTTCAATGGGTCGAATGCTTCAAAAGAAGCCAATGAGATATTCGCTTTATGGACAAAGCAATTTCCGGAAGAGGCTCTTAGAGGTTCCAGAAGCATTAATATTCGTAAGGCGCTCGTCTGGCATTTCAAAAACATCGATAAGGCTGTGTTGATCACAACCGAGGCAGGAGCAGAAGGCCTAAACTTGCAGTTCGCAAATATTGTTATTAACTATGATTTGCCATGGAATCCACAGAGAATTGAGCAACGAATCGGACGCTGCCATCGCTATGGACAGCCACTGGACGTACTTGTAGTAAACTTCATTAACCGAAAAAACTATGCTGATGAGCGTGTGTACGAATTACTTAAAGAAAAAATTAAACTTTTTGGCAACCTATTTGATTTTAGCGACACTATTTTGGGCACCGAGGAAAGGCGTGACGACGGCTTCCAGGTCCGGGAGATCGCTTTAGGTGGCATCGGCAGTGGCCTCGATTTTGAAAAGAAAGTACTAAAGCTCTACCGAAACTGTCGTACAAAAGCTGAAATTGAGCGGGATTACAAAGCCCTACAGATGGATTTATTTGAAACCATCGAAGAAAAAGTTGAGGATACTCAAAAGAAGGTTATTCAGCACTTTGATGAGGATGTGCACCGAAAGCTCAAGCTTAGGCAGGAGATACTGCACGAGACTTTGGGCAAATATGACCGTAAGCTACTAACCTATCTTGAGGCTACATTTCCAAATCGGCTTAAGAAGCTCGATGACAGGAATTTTGAGATAGCCGGGATCAGGTATCGCTTAGGCACAATTAATCGTGAGGAATGGGAAGGTGCTGATTTTCGCAGAGCACACACTAGTGAACCCTCGTTTGCAGAGGCCCTAACCCACGATCGGGATAAGCAGGCAACTGGGAATATAACGCTGCAACATAGAGCAGCCTCAAGCCGTAAGGTCTTAGGGGAGCTAATCGGGAAAGACATTCAGTTAACTGTTGAGCGAATGACCGCGGTCAGGAGTACGGCTCAAAGACAAGAAGAATCCTTTGAAGAGATTATCTATTCAGCTATACAGAGGAATGACAACGGCTGGATCCCCGTCTCGCCAACCATTCTGCACCATATCAGCGAACTTGAAGTTGTTTCCGAAGAATCTGACAGTGATCGCATAAGAGACGAATTGTTAGATCAGGCCGGAGGAAATAGGGTTCAGAGGGAAACTGAAAAAATCGCGGAAAATGAATCATACGTCGACACAGAACGTGATCAAATTAGGCGTTATGCCAAGGAATCTTTGATGAGGCATGAAGCTGATATGCAAAAAATCCGGGACGAAATGGATACACTTGAAGGTCAACTCGGCGCTAGTCGTACTTTAGGATTCCACGAGCGCCAGGAGATCCAAGACCAAGTTGATGCGCTTCGTAAGGATTATGTTAAATCCCAAGAAAAATATTTCAAAGCCGAAAAAGAACAGTTTCTTATCCAAGATGAGACCGTGAGGAAGCTCAAGAGTCAGATGGAACTCAAGTTTAGCTATCAGCCAATAGCTTCCGTTAAGATCCGGATTGTTGGATAATTAATTAATGACACCTTTTCAGCAATTAGAGCAGGACTTAAAGAGACTTCCGGAAACCTCAAACGAGCGCAGCTTATATGCACCACTCGTTAGCTTTTTAAGAACTTACGCGAATGGTCTTTATAAAACAGATACATTTCATGCAGTAGCTGAAGAGTCTGGTAGCTATGACGACACGCATATCGGATTCCCAGATATCACTTTGCGTAATGGAGCCAAAGTGGTCGGCTGGATTGAAGTTAAGCTATTGAAAGACCCCCTGAGTAAGCCCCAATTTAATGAGCAGTTCACACGATACAAGAATAGTCTACAGAACTTAGTCATCACTAATCTCGATGAATGGCAATTGTGGCAGTGGAATGAAGACAACAAGCCAATACTGGTCAGTGAGATAGGATGGCAAGCAAGCTCCCAATCACTCGGCGGCGACGACATTCAGGATTTCCTGAAGCGCTTTTTAGAGGGTATTGCTTTCGAGGTTCGTACTCCTAAACAGTTAGCTATAGCTTTGGCGCGCAAAACACAGCTACTGAGTCACCAGGTTCAGCAGAGCTACCAACAGAGCAATGAAGACGCCCCGCTTTACAGACTAAAGGAAACATTTGAACAGACGTTGATACAAAACATCACAGTTCATCAGTTTGCCAATATGGTTGCTGAGACAATGGCTTACAGCTTGTTCCTGGCTAGACTTGAGTATGAAGAAAAGCACCCAAATCAAGATTTTTCCATTGATATTGCCGAGAAATTTCTTCCCCGAAGTGTGCCGATCCTTCGAGATCTTTACGATCTTGTGTTAAGGGTCTCGCAAGACATTGGCCCTATTGGCCATGGCGTGCAGCTCCTAATTGATCAGCTAAATTTGGCCGATATCGAACGTATACGACACAAGCTAACTGACCATAAGCCTGGCGAAGACCCGGTCATTCAGTTCTATGAGCCATTTTTGTCAGCTTACGATCCGATAGAGCGGGGGAGCCGTGGTGTTTACTATACGCCGAAGCCATTAGTAGACTACATTGTTCGCGGCGTAGATCACATACTTAAAACACGATTTGAAAAGAAGTCTGGCCTTGCGGATCAAACTGTTGAGATTCTGGACCCGGCCACCGGTAGCGGAACTTTTCTTATGTCAGCTATCCAGCAAGCAAACTATAATTTAAAACAAGAATATGGGGGCTTGGGAGAAAGCGAACTTCGGAGTCGATTTCATCAGTTGGTGCTGGACCATATACTGAAGCACTTTTATGGTTTTGAGTTATTAATGGCACCATACGCTGTTGCTCATCTAAAGCTGACCCTAGAGTTGGAGCGCATGGGTTTTGATTGGTCAATGACCGAGAACGATCGCGATAGCGACAACGACAGGCTTAAGGTCTACCTTGCAAACTCCCTTGATGATCCTGACCAGCCGCCAAAGTTTGATTTGCCTGGATTTCACTTAGCCGAGGAGTCAAATAAGGCTTTAGAGGTCAAGCGCAAGGCGTCAGTATTGGCAATCTTAGGCAATCCTCCCTATTCTGGAGAATCAATGAACCCACATCAATATAAAGTAGTGGAAAAAGGAATAACAAGAACACACGACACATTCATTGGTACTTTAATCAAAGACTACAAAAAGGAACCCGGCGGCGGGCAACTACAGGAACGCACGTCCAAGTGGCTTCAGGATGATTATGTTAAATTTATCCGACTAGCCGAATATTTGATCAACAACCATGGCGAAGGTGTGATCGGGTTTGTGACTAACCATGGGTACCTAACTAACCCCACGTTTAGGGGTATGCGATGGCATCTTTTAAAAACCTTCGATGAGATATATATACTCGATTTGCATGGGAATAGCATGAAAAAAGAAGTGGCTCCCGATGGAGGCAAAGATGAAAATATATTCGCAATTCAACAAGGTGTATCGGTCATCTTCGCTATTAAGCACAACATTGAACGAGGCGACGGGAGTGACAATGCAGTAGTGTGGCATGCCGATCTCTGGGGGAGGAGGAGAGATAAAGAGGCCTGGTTACTTGAGAACTCTTTCGAAAACACAAATTTTGTCAATATTGCGCCAAAACAGAACACTTACCTTTTTGTACCCATAGACACGGAACTTGAGCAAGAGTACAATTCTGGCTTCTCATTAACTAGTCTATTCAACACATTCGGTGCTGGAATAACTACAGCGCATGACAACCTAGTCATTTCTAATTCAGAGAGCAAGTTGAAGGCTAACGCAGATGTATTTGCTACATTTGAAGGCTCAAATTCTGAGTTGTGCGCAAAGTTAGATATACGCGATAAACCGGGTTGGGACATCACGAAAGCGCGTAAGGCATTGAAGACGGAGCCGGACATCGATGAATACATTATTCCAATTTCATATCGCCCATTTGAAAGCCAGAAGATCCTTTATCATGATAATCTCGTGTGGCGACCCGTAAGGAAATTGATGACGAACTATCTTGAAGGTGAAAACATTGGCTTGATGGTTTGCAGGCAACAAAAAACAGATGGATTTAACCACGTAATGGTACATAACCACATTGTAGAATCAAGTTTTGTGTCGAATAGGACTTCCGAGATTGGATATTCCTTCCCCCTTTACGTATATCCAGACAAACAACAATTAACCATAGATGGAAGCACGGCACGAAAAGCGAACTTTGATGAAAACGTCGTGAAGAGTATTCTAGCACCGGCTGGGCTTAAATGGGTAAGCGACCACAAGCAAAAAAATACTAATGATCCCGACACCGCAAGTCCCCTTGATCTACTCGACTATATCTATGCTACTTTGCACAGCCCAACCTACAGAATGAAATACAAACACTTCTTGAAATCTGATTTTCCTCGTGTACCAAATCCTAAAGACGCAAAAACTTTTTGGGATTTGGCTAGTCTCGGGTCCCAGCTTAGGGTCTTACATCTACTTGGGGAGGGCACGTTGGGCCCAACGCAGAGTATTCTGACAAACAGCTCTCAGTGGCACATTCACCCTCAGGGACACCGCGACGGAGAACTCGACTGGAAGATCGAGAATATTGAATATAATGCCCAGAATAAAACATTATCAATTAATGATAGACAATACTTTGATGGAATCGAACCGAATGTCTGGGATTTTTATATTGGAAGCTACCAAGTACTGGAGAAATGGCTCAAGGATTATAAAAAAACAAATCAGTTGCTGGGCTCAGACGACCGGCTCAAGTTTATTAAGATTGTAGCTGTAGTCAGAGAGACAATCTCATTGATGAATAAGATCGATCAGATCATGGATACAAGCAAGTGAAAAGTAAAGATGGGCTTTGGCGCCTAAGCCCAAGTGGCTTATATGGTTACACTGAGTGCAAATCGTGCTTCTGGGTAGACAACAACTATAAGAAAGCTTCGATATTGCCGCTATTGCTAAATACTGCAATGGATAGCATCCTAAAACATCGCTATGACCTTTATCGCTCAAAAGATACTTTTCCACCTGAGGCAGCTCCAGCTTTGACTAAGAATGGAATCAAGCCATTTAAGGATCTCACCCAACTTAACGATTGGCGCGAAAACAAGACTGCACTGCAAGTAGTGAATACTGCCGAAGGGTACGTGCTTAGTGGCAAAATTGACGACGTGATGGTGGAGGCCGACGGTCGACTAGTGCCGGCAGATTATAAGTCATCGGGTAACGCACCAGCGGAAGATAAACAGAAATATTACCGCGACCAATTGGCAGCGTATGGTTTCATGTTTCGCCAACACGGTTACAGTGTTTCAGACAGGGCCTACCTATTGCACTACTTTCCGACCGATAAATCTGACCCGTCTATTGACGTAAAGTTCAGTGGTCATGTTGATGAGGTTGCCATCGATCTTGATGTTATTGAGCAAAAGTTCAAGAATATGGTCAAACTGTTAGACGGTCCATACCCCGGCCATAACGAAGACTGTGATAAGTGCTCATTTTATGATGGTCGATCAAAAGCAGCAGTACATTAGAAGCCTATGAACATCTACCTCGACATCGATGGCGTCTTGCTAGCAAACGACAAACAAATGGCAATCGGAGCCGAGGAGTTACTACTTTATCTGCTTGATAACCACGAATTATATTGGCTTACGACTCACGTAAAAGGGGATACCGACTGGGTAAAACGATATCTATCGGATTACTTCCCTCCGACTATCCTCGCCAGACTCGATGAGATTAGGGTTACCAATTGGGACACGGCCAAATCCGAAGGGATTGATTTCTCGCAGCCATTCCTGTGGCTAGATGATGATTGTTATCCCGATGAACGAGCCGAACTTGAGCAACGCGGAGTGTTAGAGAATTGGGTAGAGATTGATTTGGCCAAAGACCCTGAGCAGCTCAACAAGGTTATTGATAGCATTCAAGCGAGGGCCTGATGAAGCTCATTCGTTATCGTAGGCCCTCGATTAATACGATTCTGGGTATCACCCGCGAGAAGCGGAGGATCAAACGCTCACTTGGCATTAGCCAGGTTCAGGCCTGGACGAAACCTAGCCGAGTTAAACAACGACTAAAGTACCAGATGGGTTGGTACTCTCCGGCAATGCGCATTGCTCGTAATACCGCCAGAGGACGGTTTCCTAGCTTTCTGGGTCTGTTTAGTCGTAGAAAATAACTACTCGGAAATTGGTTTAACGAGGTCAGGCGAGTTATTGCGTGAATTCCCAACAGCAACGTCAACTGGATAGAGGTCGAACCCTTTCTCGGTAAATGGATTCAATAGAGATTCAAGAAATCCTAAGTCATCTTGATCACTGTCCAACCATACTGACTCCTCGTCTTGATTCAATATGACGGGCATCCGATCATGAATTGGCGACTGAATCTTATTGGGTGAAGTCGTCACGATCGAGTAGGTCCGGGTGATTTCGCCAGAGTCTTTATCGGTCCACTCATCATAGAGACCAGCGAAGGCAAACATCTCATGGTCTTCAAGGTAGAAGAAATACGGCTGCTTGGTCTTGCTGTCGATTTTCTGCCATTCATAATAGCCAGTAGCTGGCACCAGACAGCGATGCTTTTTGAATGGTCCCTTCCACATGGGCTTTTCCTGGAGGGTTTCCGCCCGAGCATTAAATGTTTTCCAGGCAAAGTTCGGTTGATCTTTAGCCCAGACCGGTTGGAGTCCCCAGCGCATTATCTCGATGGCGTTCGCCTTGTCTTTTTGCACCACGACTGGCATATCCTGTGTTGGAGCCGCATTATAGTTAGGTTTTACCTCTGGGACTTTGCCCTTGATGGCAAAGCGCTTCTTCATCCATTCTGGATGCTCAAGTGCATAGCGTCCGCAGGCATGATCAGTCTGATCGAGATAATTATCGATGGTAATCATGCTGGTATTATAACTCGAACGCTCAGTTATTGGTTAGGCGACTCCGGCAAACTCTTCACTATCATCATATATTTCCGATAAGGTATCTGTGGTGGCATGAAACGGCACCCGTTTAATAATTTGCTCGTCCATGCCAGACATGGTTGCCGCATGCACGGTATACTCACCGTACCGATTATTGATGGCGTCCATCGCATCGGCTAGCTTGAATGCTCTGGATTCCTCGGTTTCAAACAATGTGTCTGCCACATGCTGGGCCGACTGGAGCCCGTAGCAATTCACCCAAATGTGCGTGACCTGATGAAACGGTGCTTGCGGCCGATATTCCAAGAGTTTCATGGCGGCGTTATAGAGATCCTGAGTCGAATAGAGTTTGGTGTGCCCCTTCTGACCCTTATGCCAGCCGGAGAAGCCGCGATAGCCACAACCGACGTGGATCCCATAGGCGAAGTTCCCTGAGCGACGGAGCCGGCGACCCATCTTTTCGCATAGCTTCATCATCAGCTTGGACAGTTCCTCGGTGTTATTAGTGAAGTGATGTAGGGCGTATGACTGACCATAGGTGCGACGTTTGTAGGTAATATCATCGACCTCCCAGCCTCTGAGGCGTAAGAACCACTGCCGGCCGTTTACGGAATGGAATACCTCCTTCCACAGTTTCCACACCGGCGCATCAAGGAATTCGAGCGGGGAAGTGATGCCGTTCAGATGGAGACGGGTTTTGTTGCGAGTATTAATTCCACAAAGATCCATTAAGCCGACCGAACCAAGCACGTCGCGGAGGTTGTCGTGCGTGATCACGTCCAGGCCATTGGGTTTGTGTAACCCGGCGGCCAGCTTTGCCAGAAAACGATTCGTTGATATCCCGACATTACAGGTTAACCAGTCGCCGATCTCATCGCGCATCCGGTCCTTAATTTCTTGGCCGATCTCTTCCATAGTCTGCCGATGAATCCCCAATGTACCCTTGAAGTTGATGGCCGCTTCATCGATTGATAGGGGGACTACATCGGGTGAGTAATCCCGGAACAGCCTGGAGAACTGTTTGTGTACATAGAAGTACTTGTCTGGATCGGGTGCGATAATCCGGATGTTAGGGATGAGGGCCTGGGCGTCACGCACTCTAAAGCCAACTTTGACGCCAAGTACCTTGGCCTCCTTGGACGGAGATATCACGCACCCGCCGGGCGATAGATTGGCGGCTACCCCAACCGGGACACCTCTTAGCATCCGGTTGGCCTGCTGTTCAATGCTCGCAAAGGCGCTGTTTAAATCAATATGCATAACTAGCGGCTCAGCCGAGTTAATTGGGTAGTCCATCGGCCACCTCCTCCAGCGTCCATCCGGTTGATCTAGTATTAAAATCTAAGCGGAAGTATGATTTACCATCCGAGACTGAATAGACATGGTGTAGAGTCTTGCCTTCCCAAACGGGATGACATAGGTCCACTTTGTTGAATGTATAATCCCTGTGTCTCCACTCCATTCGCCACGGCAGCGCAACTTTCCGGTCTGGGCGGTACACCGTATGGACGGTCACAGGCTCCGCTACTTTTTCGATCATTCATTGCCCCCATACAACTCAGTATACCGAACAGATCCCGAACATCAAGCATAACAAAGACTGGTATAATGTAGACACCTACTTTGTGAGGTGGAGTACTTCCCAAAAGCAGGCAGATACCTGGGAGAGAGCTAGCCTAAAGGCGTGCTCTCTCCCTTTTTTGATATGATTATCCTAGAGGAAATTACGACAATGGATATATCTGAAATAGATTCGGCTTTTACCGAAGACACAGAGCCAGAGGATAAATATTTGATCGAGTTATTAAAACGAGCGTATAAAGGCGAGATACTTTGCACCATGGCCACCGCCGATCTTAGCGCGATAGAACCCTTTTCGGATTACCGGCCAACAATTTCAAATGAGTACCGCAGCTACTTTAAGAATAAGGCCCAAGAAGGCCTTCCGAGTGCCTTACACGTATATGCCAAGCACGGAAAACTTATTATGAGCGATGATTACAGTGCCCTTGCCATGCACAAAGAACTGAGCTTACCGCAAGCCAATTGTATAGTTATCGGAGATACCCCAGAGATAAAAGGTGTGACATACCATGGCGATCCGTTTCAGCTGCCACCACCAATTGTTAAGGTGTTGGACGAGCCCGAGCTAAACACTTGATTTCTGGTCATGGTTAACGATACGATTTATGCTTGTTGATCATTTAACAGCGAGTGGATTCCATCACGACAATTAGTAAATCCGAGTATAGACCTGAACTAGTTTACAGTAAACGGATGCATTGCCAGTGGAGTGAAATCAATATCGCCATGGAGATAATTGGACGGGTTCACATTACCCCACCAGTTATTTTCGGCGCTTAACGTGCCTCCTGAATATGTGCCGACCTTGACGGCGGCCTTACTGTTGAGATTATTCTCGGTAACTGTGTTTGATGAGTAAGCACTTGAAATAAGGATCGAGATTGCGCCCTTAGCATCAAAAACGTTTTGCTGAATCAAGCTGTTAGTTGCCCAGGTATCGAGCACCGTCCCAGAACCAGACTGATTTGGTGTAGTTGAATCAACTGTCCCGGTAAATGTGTTGTTGAGAAAATCAACTTTGCCTGACGGGCCTTGCACTCCACTGACTTTGAATAGTTCTGGCGAGTTCTTGCCCACAAAGACATTGTTAGTAATAAGCGAATTGCTTAGAAAACTATCTGCTCGGACGGCAAGTTCTGCATTCCCTGCCACTATACGGTTATTGCGAAGGATTGCTCCGACAGTTGCGGGTCCGATATTAACCGCAGTGGGGTCGTTACGATTAACATCCACACTGTCGACACCATGAATTAGAAATCCCTCTACGATGACGTTGTTAGCATCGCCATCACCCGCAACGTATAACGCGGAGTCACTGGCGTCAGCGTCCTTACCGTTGATAGTGGTTTTCGATGCTCCGCGACCAGAAAGTCGCAAAGATTTATTGATAGTGACATTTTCGTTGAACTTACCTGGGCCAACACAAACGGTGTCGCCTGCAACGGCCGCATCGATCCCTGCCTGGATTGTAGGGTATTGTGAGGGTACTTGAATATTGCACTGCGATTTGGTGGGGGGCTTATAAGCATCTAGATTTGCGCCATCAATAATTCGTGAAGGCTTAGCTGCAATTGCTGAGCTTGTAACGAGGCTGCCGAGTAGAACAATAAGTAATAAGCTTAGATAGCGGATCTTTAGTATCAAAGTTATTTACCCCCTTATCTACTCTACTTATACTCCGATAAAACTTTTGGGTCAAAGAGCGCCTTCCTTATCACTGGATAGTATATTGTTTGCCTGCTGAGCCTGATCCATCTGAATGAGAGTATCAAAGTATCCTACTAAGTTATCGCGAGCTTTCTGATACTCCTCATCAGTCGCATACTCGATGCCACTCTTTTTGAGTGCTTCCTTGAATCCAGCCAGGTCATTCTCATTTGTCGTGGGCACACGCTTCTCCTTTAACTCATGATCTTGGTAAATATCGTATAACAGGTACGCCATTGCTAGTGCGTCCTGTTTCCTTCGTTCCTCTATATCGTGAGGTTCGTCCTTGGATCCAGTCATTGCTTAGACTCGTTTGTTACTATGACAATATGGGTGATCTCATCATTTCCGTCAAAGAAGCTCGTAAGCTCCTAGGCAAGACCGAATCAGATAAACTCACTGACGACGAAGTTGAAGAATTAATCAATCAGCTCGACTTCATTTCGCATCTTGCGATCAAAGATTATCTGAAGAAGCGAGCGGCTGGTGAGTTACCCGATCAGCTAAAGTAGACTCAACAATGATATAGTCAATCAGTCAAGTTTCAAGCCCCCTGTTCATCATTCGTCTCGTTTTCAGATATAATAAATGCATGAGTATCTCGGATGTTCAAGATAGATTGAGAAAATTAGGTAACGAAGATTTAATTGAAACCTATAATAAAGATGTCGGCAACCCCGGCTGGGTTAGAGCAAGAGGCGATTTCCATCTCGCAATGGTTGAAGAATTTAAGAGGAGAAGTATTAACTATTCCGCTATTGGAAACGAAACAGCAGTTTCTTGGTCAAAGAGGATCAAGTTGAGTGGAAATACAATATCCTTAGAAGATTAAGTCGAGCAAAGGCCAAGTATGCTCAAAAGGCTTAAAGACGTACAGTAATCAGTTATAATACGAGCGTGACCAGCGGAACAGCAGCAAGCATATTTAAGAAAGCGCGGGAGCATAAAGCCCTCACGCAGATTGACGTTGCTCAAGAAGCCGGAATTCATATCAACACATATGCTCGGATTGAACGTGGCGACCAAATACCGACTTTTCAGACCATTAAGAAGGTTGCAAAAGTCCTTGAGCTCAACGTTGCTGACATTCCCGACTAAGTTATACTATGAGCATGGCAAATCAAGAAGAAAACGACTCAAAGCGGATGCTAGCTAATCCGTATTATGCTGTTGTGCTCGACAAATCACTGACAGAAGACCACGAACCACTGATCGCAGAAGAAGACTGGATTAAGGCAAACGCCAAGCTAATAGCAGAAATCGGCGCCGAGGAATGGCTGCATCGCTTGCTTGAAACCTTAAAGGGCAAGCAGACCTAAAGCCACTTGGCGAGAGTCCGGCGATTAACCAATACGCAGTCATTACATTTCGCAAGTTCAGCTGCATATTTACTGAAGTAGCTGTTTGATACGACCATGGCTCTAGTGCAGTTGTATTTTTTGAGAGCTGTAACTGCTTGGCGCACTGCATTGGCTTTCACAAGACCGCCGTGGCGCTTTACCTGGATACCCCAGCGTATCCCGTTTTTGTTGGCAACGATATCAATACCGTAATCGTATCGTTCAGTAAACTTAACTTTTTTGTAGCCTTGCCGCCCTAGTGCAGTAGCCACGCAGCGCTCAAATTCTAGACCGGTCATCTTATCTATACTGCTCAGCTTAAGATTTCGTCGGTATCGTAGTAAGATTTTTATAGCTTTTACCGGCAAAGCTAGACAGATAAAGACTAAAAATCCCGGCAAGCTCATATTTGGGTGTCTTCTATGTCTACTCATCGCGAGGCTCCTCCTCTGATGAGATTCCGTTGTCGTCTAGAAGCTCTCTTACTGCTTGGACATCTAGGTCTGGCTCAGTATCATCGAGGATAGAAGTTATCTTATCGCCCCTTAACCCCAGCCATATATTCTTCCCGCTCTGTCTGAATTTGAGCTTCGGCCAAAACATTGTCCTTAACATCTGCTAGCTCCTGCTGCCAGGTGTCGGCATAACTTGGACCGCCTTCGCCATTACGAAGAGCACGAAGCCTGGTCGCTAATTCGTGTCCGGCTGGCACATCAAACATCGCTAATTCTTTAGATGTACCCTTAAGAGCTGATAGCAACTCATACTGAAAAGGGGCTTCATGGTATGCTCCGCCAAGAACTTGGTCGCCAAGAGTAATCTTTTCGGCTCGAGTGTTGTAGTCGTTCAAAACGGCTTTCTTACTCCGGACGCCCTCATCAGTCAAGGCCATAACTTCAGGCATCACAATATCAATCTGAGCCAGATGGTCTTTCAGAGCGCCCACATCTTCTCTAGTTCCATGGCCGCCTAGGAATACATGGATATCCACCGGCGGAAAATCGTCCGGTAGGGCTTCAGCTGATTGTCTAAATGCAGCCGCCATCCTATCGATATGGCTTACGGTTGATTGTGTTTCCGGACTTTGGGCCGCTACCTCTCCGCCCTGATGGGATGGATCAAAGGGAATTTCACTCATGGGGTAATAGTAACATTGATGGTTTCCGGATTGTTAACCAGCTCCGCCATTAAACTTATGCTCGTAATAATCTGATTTTCGTGCTATAAATTGCACCACCACCGCAAATCATACTCGAGAGATTGGAGACGCTGTGGCGCACATTGAAATCCCCGCGCGACTGGCGGCTCGTCCCCAGTACCACGGTATGCCTGTTCCCTGGATCGCTATTTGGGCTCCTGACGAACCCCCGCAATTCGGGGCCAATGACGGTAAGCGTACCCGTGACGCTTTTGTACTTCGGCTCTGTGCCCTCTGTGGCCAGAAGCTGGAGTATCGATTCGCGTTCATTGGCAGCTACAGGGAGTGCTACGACACGCGCACCTTCAACGAACCCGCCATGTGCATCGAGTGTGCTCTTTATGCTGCGGCGGTCTGCCCTTATCTTGTAACTGAAGGTTATGTCGCAAGACACCAGCCAAGGTTCAAGAAGAGCAAACTCCTCAACCCCGAAGACGCCCCACCACCACGACGGCGAGACGACTGGCATGGCCTCTACGTCACAAGGAGTTACGAGGTTGTGCCCTCTCGTGACATGATTGGTGAGCCTGTAGCCAAAGCCGCTAAGGCCATCGAGATCAGATCGCTGGAGTGCTGATGGAACACACTCAACTTGTGGCGCTGTTAGAACAAGCCAAGCTACGCGCTCAGAGCTGGGACAGCGTCAAGACCATAAGGAAGACCCAGCAAGAGCGAAAGAAGTTTCACTCCGCCCAAAGAGAAGTAGTTAGTGACGTCTTGAACCGCACAATTTGCGGTGATCGGCCGATCTTTGATCTGGGTGCCGGTCTGGGAGACCTATTCGGCTTGTTGCCGGATCACCTCCTGGATTCTTACGTACCCATCGAGCCCAGCCCTACGTACTCAAGAGCTCTGATGCGGGACTGGCCTGGCCTGACGCCGCTAAGGGCTATGGGCAATAACCTGCCCCTCCGATCGGCCTCGGCTAATACGGTCATCGCAATGAATCTACTCGATATCCTCGAGCCGCCGGATCCTGTCATCGCTGAGGTCAGGCGGATTCTGGGGCCAGACGGCCGGTTCATTCACTTCCACGACCTGCTGCCAGACCCGGTGGTGTTCATGCTGGAGTTGGAGGGTATCCCTTTCCCTCGGTTTGAGGAGGGGCGAGCGATCAGTATAATGGCAGTGCCGATCGAACTATTCAATCGCATAGTTAAGCGATTGCCCCAAGGAGCTCGTAACTTTGCCAATTTCTATGCCGAGCACCCAGGACTCTACGAGGTTGCTCGCTTTCACCCCCAGCTGGAAGGCTGGCTACGGGAGATATCCAGACGTTTGATGCAAGCCGGCGGTAGCGAATTAAGTAATTCGCCCCCTATGGTTGAGCTATTCGAGGACTACTCCCAGCGAAAACTCGAAGCTGCAGGATTCTCGATCGAAGAAATGGGTGGACAGACCGCTGCAGTTGGGGGACCAGTCGAACAGGTCGATTGGTTTCATGAACTGCCCTATTTTGGACCGGACGAACCTATAAACCTCGTTACCAAGATGCTGGGTGGTTCTTGGGCGGTCAGCCACAGTTCGCAGATTCTCCACGATTACGGTCCAGGCTTTCTCGTCATTCAAATGACGATGCACGTCATCGTGGCGCGTGAGCCACCAGCCAAGGAGACGTCATGAGCACTGTTTCGGCTGAGTCGGCTATTCCCATCCCGGCTCGCATGGCTTCACTCGAGCGTTTCGGCAACCTGGCCATCCCGTGGATTACCGCACGTGACGATTCCGGTAAGCCAATCTTCTCGGGCAATATCGAACTACGCCGAATTCAGGCAATCCGAGAACAGCTGTGTAGTCAATGCGGTCAGAAGCTGGAGTACTGGATCATCTTCATCGGCGACGATGAGTCGGTGAAGCGTCGGATCTTCTTCGAGCCGGGGATGCACCAAGAGTGTGCGGAGTATGCCGCTCAAACTTGCCCGTACCTTGCGAATCCGGCCTACAAGCAACCTGAGCACGCTAAAGTAGAAAGGGTTTCAGATAGAGTAATGGCCCCATGGGGCACGCGTAGCCTGCCGATGGCCGAAGCCGGTTCATGGCTCTACCGCACGCGGGGCTACAAGATTCTGCAAGAAGGGCCAAAGGTCGAGGTCAAGGCTCAACCAGCCGTCAGCCTGACCGCTACCACCGCAATAGGGAAATGAAGTCCAAGAGGACCCGAGAGTACGACCATTACGACCGAATTCTCGGGTCCTTGAAGTTTATAAACACAGCTCCTAAAAGCATTAAGAGTATTAATACTCTTGGGAGTTGCCGGGAGGGTTACTCGGCACGCCGAGGCGCACCTTTCTCCCTCCCGAAAACTCTCTGTTACGCGAAACAGCCGTTTGCTGAGCGTGGGCGGTGAATGTAGAGCATCCACGTCGGCACCATCGCGACCACAAGGTCGAGAACGATGGGGTCGAGCTCCTCGAGTTCGGTCCGCTTGGCGTACACGTTGTCGAGCTGAACGTCCCGCCTGTCGCGGACCGCGTACCCGATGGTGTTCGCCTCGAGGTCGAAGGTGATGTCGTAGCAGCAATTGGCCGCTGACGCCACCGTCGACAAGATGACCTTCGTGATCTTGCCTTCCTGGTCGCGACGCACCACGAGCCCCTGGTGGCTGGCATTGCCACCGGAGTTGTGGTTGCACCACCAGAAGTTCATCTCGTTGTGGAAGCCGACGTCGCCGTGAGCCTCCATGCTCCAACCGTCGTCGCGACGCCAGAAGCACCGAATGTGCTCGCCCGGCAGAGCCGGACAGAGGCGCTTCAGCTCGCAGTCGTAGCAGCGAACAGGCTTGGAGTAGTCGGTCTTGGTCGTCATGAACTCGGTGTCGCAGTCCACACAGACCAGCACCGGCATTGCGCCGGGCAGGTTGTGGGGATCGCCCGAGAAGACAGCCGTACCAAGCTCGCCACGCTCGACCTGACCGAGTTGACGGTCGAAGTCGTCGTATTGTGCTTGGGTGTAAGTGCCCGAGTTGAGTCGGGCGGTGTTGCGATCGGCCTGTTCGACCGACACCCGAGCCTCGCGGCCCGAGTTGATATCGGTCGGGTTGCCCCAACCATCGCTGGCCTGGCCCCAACTCTTGCTGGGGTCGCCAGCGAAGTTGATCAGGGTCTGCCGAAGGGTGGTCAGTTCCATGGTTGCTCCTTGCAATCGGATTCTTGCGAATGGATAGGCCTGTGATTGGAAATAAACATATGAGGTATCGCATACTTATTACCAATCACAGACAGGAGCTGTAACAGAGAGTTTATTAAGGTACCGTCGGTAATCGCTTACTCAACAGATCGCTATATGATAGCATAGAACTAACATAATGTCAAGCACAACCGCTACCTTCTTTTTATAGACTGTCTCATTTGTCTCGTTTTCAGATATAATTCGGCCCGTGCAAAGGCCGAGTAGGTTCATGACCGGACTGCTCAGCCAACTAGCCTAGAGCTGCTTGTAATTTATTAATGTCCTTAACGGTAAAGAGGTGTTCCTTCTGGCCCGTCAAGCCTTCTTCGAACAGCAGTTCCAGGGCGCGGCTGGCGGTTTCGCGCGTCATGTTGATAGAATCGGCAATATCTTGATGAGTGATGGGGGCGTTAATAAGGATCTCGGCGCCCTGCCGCTCGCCAAATCTCTCTGCCAAATAGACCAGTTCGGCAATAATGCGTTCGCGAGCTGAGCGGTATTCGAGGGTTTGGATGCGCTGGGTATACACACTGATAATATTAACGGTTTGAGACAGAATCTCCCGCGACAGCCAGGAGTCGTTGCCCATGGCCGAGCGCAAGTTATCCTTGTCGGCCCGCAGGACTTCAACATCGGTCATAGCTTCATAAAACATACCGGTAGTGTGCGCTCCGTCTAGAGCCCACGGTAAGGGTATAAACTCGCCGACTTTATGAATTAGTAACAGGTTGCCGTGACCATTGCGTGATATCGAGTAGGCTTTCACGAAACCAGACTTGATCAGATAGACGCCAGCCGGTTCTTCGTCCCCGTCAATTATTACATCATCTTTAGCAAAGTGCATCGAAAAACCATCACTAAAGTAGGCGACAATACTGTCGTCATCAAGCCTCGGGGGTGGCATAGCAGCCAAAGTCCTGATCATCACTCTTACCTCGCTTCTAGTATATAGGTATTACCAGTAAAAGACGTGATATATATCACATACTTTAAAATAGCTGCGTAATATACTTACGCTTAAATAGTGATGCGGGAAAAAAGTATGACCTGGAGAAAGTACCGTTTGAGAGATTTAAGCTGACATGAAGAAGTTTAATAAGTATTTAGTCATAACCAGCTTGATCGTCATATCAATGCTGGGCCTGAGCGGGCAAGTGATGGCAGCGACTACGCCGTCCCTAGGTGTGGCCGTTACATTTGGTATTCTTGCGAGCACTTATACTAACACCGCCATCGGGACGACCATTAATGGCGATCTGGGCTATACCACCCCACCGGCCTTAGCTCCGACAGTTAGCGGCTCGACACATGCGGCCGATGCTACTTATGCTCAGGCTGGGATCGATCAAGGTACTGCCTTAACGGCTCTGGCCGCCGAGCCCTGCACGTTCACGTTTGCGAACGGTGCTATTGACCTGGCCATCGACACGACCCATGGTCCCATCGGCGTTTATACACCTGGTGTCTACTGTACCGGGGCTTCCAGTGCCGCTTCCATTGGCGCAGGCGGTATCACCTTAAACGGCGCTGGCACCTACATCTTTAGAATAACTGGCGCACTAACGACGGTGGCCAACTCGGTGGTAACACTGGCCGGCGGCGCCTCGGCCTGCGACCTGTTCTGGACGCCAACTGCAGCCACCACCCTCGGCGCTAACTCAACCTTCGCTGGCACCGACATTGATGCCTCGGGGATCACCATCGGCAGCACGGTCGGTTGGGTTGGTAGAGCCCTGGCCTTTGGCGGTACTGTTTCAACCAGTGCTGACACTATTACCGTGCCAAGTGGCTGCACCGCTGCTGTAACCTCTGGTGGGTCATCCGGCGGTAGCTCAGCCTCTACGACCATTCCGAAGCTGCCAAATACCGGTGTTGGCCCCGAGAATGGTGGTATACCCTGGAGTGTTGTAGCTCTGGTTGGTGTCCTGGCTACTCTCATTCTGTATGTTGTTCGCAGTAAGGCCACCCAGTCCATGATTGCTCGAACTAAATTAGGAAGGCGGAGGAAATGAGTTTCCATACCAATATTGAAAAAGATGCTGAAGGTAACGATAACTTCCGTCGCGTGGTGTTCACCGGTCCCAAGAGCCAGCTCGTCATAATGAGCATCCCAGTCGGCGGCGAGGTGGGAGCTGAGGTGCATAAGTACACTGAGCAAACCCTCTTCTTCCTGTCGGGAACGGGCGAAGGCACCCTCAATAATGAAAAGTTTCCGATTGGACCCGGCGATGTTGTTGTGGTGACCGCCGGTACCAGGCACAACTTCCAAAATACTGGGACTGAGGCTCTCAAAATCTACACTGTTTATGCTCCGCCCAACCATATTGACGGCCGAGTGCATGCCACCAAAGCCGACGCTGACGGTGATGCGGCAGACGAGGCCATTGGTGAATCGGAGCCAGCGAAGTAACACCAGAATTACAACTGCAAAAGTCTTCGACATAACTCGAAGGGAACAGACAGAGCGATCCTTTTATAGACAACGGCCTCGTGAATCGTTGCTTGCCCCGGCTAATCGTCAGTCTGTGAATCGGTTCCAGTTCTCGAAGATTTTATCAAACAAGAGGCTGTCATTGACCATTTGCATAGGACTTTGGTTTGGTTTAGTGCTTATTCCGGCGGCGACGGCAGCGGGACCAGCATCAGACGCCTGGCCGTCACCGGCAAAAGTAGCAGTTGCTAACACACGACAGCAGCAAGCTGAGGCTGGGTTGCCGGTACGTCTTGAGATTCCCAAAATCCACGTTGACACCGCTCTCGACCACGTTGGTATCGCGCCCAATGGTGAACTAGGTGTGCCTGAAGGCCCCATTAACGCTGCTTGGTATGATCGAGGACCACGCCCGGGCCAGGTTGGAAATGCGGTTATCGATGGGCACTTCGACTGGGTTAATGGCAAACCAGCGGTATTTAGCAATTTGCATCGACTGAGCGTGGGAGATGATGTGTATGTTGTCGATGAAAAAGGTGCCACTATAAGGTTTATGGTAAGTGAGCTCAAAACATACGCTCAGAACCAGGATGATTCAGATGTGTTTATTCCAAACGATCACGCTTCTCACCTCAACCTCATCACCTGTGCTGGGGCTTGGGACAAAGTCTCCAGGAGTTACTCTGAGCGACTGGTGGTATCTGCAGATGTAGTAAACTAGGTAGGGGCTCTAGAGCCTGGCGCTCAGCCAACACGTGCACCAAAGGAGAAGTCTTTTGATGCAGGTCTTGACTAAGATAATCCTCCAACCCTAAGGCAGGACAGATGTACGAGACCAAGGGCAAGATCCGCAGGGACCGGGACGCTTTCAAGTCTGAAGCTGTGCGATTGAGGAGCCAGCTCGAGCGAGCGACAGGTCGGGTTGGCACTCTGACTCGTGATCAGCAAGCGCTGGTGGACGTGGCTTGGAGGCAGAGAGTGCTTGGCCGCAGCGCATCTCATCTGCGCATGGTTCTCGTTGCCATGATGCTGTTGGTGGTCGGCGCGTTCGCGGACCTCTCGCTATGGAGTAATTCCGGCTGGTCGTGGGCTTTCGCCGCATCCCTGGCAGCAACTGGATTTTGCATCTGGATCTTCATTGCAGCTGTGTTGCGCGGCCGGGATGGTTTTGGGGTAAAGACCACAACTGTGGTTTTGCCATCGGGTGAAGTCGCCGAGGTCACTCCGGCGCAAGTAGAACACACCCAAGAGTTGCTGGCTCGGATGGCTGAGTCGTAGGGGGAGGTCCTGAGCAAGACGTTAAAATGGCTCATTTTCTAAAATCTCGGAATGGGGCCGAGTAAGTTCCTGCCCGGCATGTTCGGTCAAATCCTTATTAAATAACGGGCGCCATTATACGAGAACCGGATTTATCTTGAGGCGGCAGTATCGTCGTTACGGCATGGCGGACAGGTGTATAATGCGGGATAGCATAACTCGCCGATTATCAAACAAGTAATATGATAGGGCAACACGTGAGACATCCATTGTCCCAAGAAGAACTTAAGCAAAAACAGCTTCAAATTGCCAATCTGGTGCCAGGATTTGAGCTGATGAGCGATCACATTGTAATTACCGACGAGAACGCTAACATCATTTATGCCAATCCGGCTGTCGAGCGGCATTCGGGCTATAAGCAGGTTGAGGTGCTTGGTCGCAATCCTGGTGACCTTTGGGGCGGCCATATGAGCAAGCGCGAATATGTCGAAATGTGGGGGACAATCAAGAGCCGAAAGCAGCCCTGGCATGGTGAGATCGAGAACGTTCACAAAAACGGCACTCACTATTGGCAGGAACTGCGGATTACGCCGGTACTCGATGATCGCGGCGCCGTGGCCTTCTTTATTGGGATTGAGCCGGATGTGACGGCCCGCAAAGTCAAAGATATGATTGGCGAAAGAATTAAACAAGTTATGATCGAGCGGGCGGTTAGGCTGGAAGAATTGGATCGCAAGCTTAAAGCCATACAAGGCTCAGTACCGCCAGCCGTTCCATAAGGGAGCTTATTGCAGCGAAGTAAGGTTTGAGATCGCGCCACATAATCTGCCAACCTCTGGTATGATGACAGCATGAGCATTTTCAAACTGAGCCGCCGTGGCTGATTCTGGCGGTAAACACATCCTGACAATTAACGCCGGGTCGTCGAGCATCAAGCTGGCTGTTTTTGGCAACGAGGAGAACCCCAAGCCGCTATTTGAGGCGGCAATCGAGGGGATTGGCCTATCCCAAACTTGCTTATCGTTGAAGGGCCAAGCCCCGCAACCAGTAGTTGCACCTGATCACCAAGCGGCTGCCAAAGTACTAGTGGCTCTGATAAACCAGCGGATCGGCGACCTCAAACCCACGGCTGTCGGGCATCGGATTGTCCACGGTGGCCCAAGCTATTATCGGTCCACACTCATTAACGACCAAGTATTAACTGATCTGGCCGAGTTGGTTGTGTTTGACCCAGAGCATTTACCGATTGAAATCGAGCTTATTAAGATGTTCCGGCAGCTATTCGAGCAGGCGATTCAAGTGGCATGTTTCGATACAGCCTTCGGCCATGATTTGCCCACCGTCGCCCGTCTGTTAGCCATCCCGCGTCGGTATGAGACTAAGGGCATCCGCCGTTATGGATTCCACGGGCTGTCGTACAGCTACCTTATACAAGAGCTCGAGCGGTTAGATGAACGCTTAGCGAACGGCCGGCTAGTTCTAGCTCATCTTGGAAGTGGTGCCAGTTTAGTGGCGGTTAGCGACGGTAAGCCGATCGATACCACTATGGGCCTAACTCCGGCCTCTGGCGTACCTATGTCTACCCGATCCGGCGATCTGGACCCCGGGCTGGAGCTTTATCTGGCTAAAACGGAGCACCTGAACGCCGAACAGTTTAACCACATGGTCAACTTTGAATCGGGCCTGTTGGGTATTTCTGAACTGAGTGGCGACATGAAGCAGTTGCTCGAGCGCGAGACCACCGATCCTAAAGCCAAGGATGCGGTTGATTTGTTCTGCTACCAAGTTAAGAAGGCTGTTGGAGCCCTGGCGGCAGCTCTCGGTGGCATTGACGGAATCGTGTTTACCGCCGGCATGGGCGAGGCCGCGCCTAGGATTCGAGCTCGGGTGCTTGCCGACATGGAGTTCTTCGGTATCATACTCGACCGAAGGCGTAACGATGCCAGCGAGCCGGTCATTTCAGCGGACGGCAGTAAAGTGGCGGTACGGGTGGTTTATGCCAATGAGGCCGCAATCATTGCGGCTGGAGCCAAGCGATTACTAGACGGAAGTGCTCGCGATGAAGCCTGAAGCTAAACCCCTAGGCGACGCATCGCTCAAGAAGATTGACGCTTATTGGCGCGCCGCCAACTATTTATCAGTCGGCCAAATATATTTGTGCGACAACCCGCTCCTAAAAGAGCCGCTTAAACTTGAGCACATCAAGCAACTGTTGCTCGGACACTGGGGGACGACACCCGGCCAAAACTTTATTTATGCTCATCTTAACCGGGTTATAAAAGCCCACGATCTGGATATGATCTACATTTCCGGGCCTGGGCACGGTGGTCCGGCCATCGTCGGCAATGTCTATTTGGAAGGCACCTATAGCGAGGTTTACCCCGATGTTAGCCGAGATGAGGCTGGGCTGAAGCACCTGTTTCAACAGTTTTCGTTCCCTGGCGGCATCTCTAGTCATGTCTCGCCACAGACCCCTGGCTCTATCCATGAAGGCGGTGAGTTGGGCTATTCGCTCAGTCACGCCTTTGGAGCGGTGTTTGATAACCCGGATCTGGTAGTAGCTTGCGTGGTAGGAGATGGTGAGGCCGAGACCGGACCGCTGGCCACCGCTTGGCACTCCAATAAGTTCTTAAACCCCGTTACCGATGGCGTAGTGCTGCCGATTTTGCATTTGAATGGTTATAAAATCTCTAATCCAACGGTGCTGGCGCGGATCAGTCATGAAGAGCAAGAGCAACTCTTTAAGGGCTATGGCTGGAAACCCTACTTTGTCGAAGGCGACGATCCGGCGGTGATGCATCAGCTAATGGCGGCAGTCATGGATGAGGTGCTAGCCGACATTAAGCAAATAAAAGCCGCCGCCACCACCCAGCCGAATCCGCGTCGGCCGCGTTGGCCAATGATCATCTTTAACTCACCAAAGGGCTGGACCGGTCCCAAACGGATCGACGGGCTGGCGATCGAAGGCAGCTTCCGGTCGCATCAAGTCCCGTTGTTGGTATCGGCCACCACGCCACCGGAGCACTTACGGCAACTGGAGGATTGGCTAAAGAGCTACCGGCCCGAGGAGCTGTTTGACGATGCAGGGAGACTGAAGGCAGAACTGGCAGAATTGGCACCAGCTGGAGACCGCCGGATGGGCGCCAACCCGCACGCTAACGGCGGTAAACTTTTGCGCCAACTGAGCATGCCGGATTTTCGCGACTACGCCGTTAAGGTGCCGGCCCCGGCAACAACGCGAACCGGCAGCACGCACGCCGTCGGACCGTTTTTGCGCGATGTTATTAAACAAAACGCCAACGCACGCAACTTCCGGATATTTAGTCCCGACGAAACGATTTCCAATCGGCTGGAGGCAGTATTTGAGGGGACCAATCGACAGTGGGATGGGGATAGGGAACCAGGTGACGAATTCTTGGCACCGGCCGGGCGAGTCATGGATTCGATGCTCAGCGAGCATCAGTGTGAGGGTTGGCTGGAAGGTTATTTGCTGACTGGCCGGCACGGGCTGTTTCATAGCTACGAAGCATTTATCCGAATTATCGATTCAATGTTGACCCAGCATGCCAAGTGGCTCAAAATGTCGGCCGAACTGCCCTGGCGGCAAGATATTGCTTCACTTAACTATCTGTTGACCTCTCACGTTTGGCGTCAAGATCACAACGGTTTTACACACCAAGACCCGGGTTTGATGGACCACATGGTCAACAAAAAGGCCGCCGCTATCAGGATTTACCTACCGCCCGATGCTAACTGCTTACTATCGATGATGGATCATTGTTTGCGTAGCACTAATTACATTAACTTGATGATTGCCGGCAAACACGAAGAAGCACCACAATTCTTAACTATGGATCAGGCTATAGAGCACTGCACCCAGGGCCTCGGTATTTGGCAATGGGCTAGTAACGATCAAGATGCTGAGCCAGACGTGGTCATGGCTTGCGCTGGCGACGTGCCGACCGTTGAAACGCTGGCGGCGGTATCAATTCTGCGTACCCACTTGCCCGAACTAAAGATTCGGGTTGTTAATGTCGTTGATTTAATGCGGTTAGAACCAGATAGCGAAAGCCCGCACGGATTAAGCGACTCAGACTACGACTCACTATTTACCAAGGATAAGCACATTATCTTTGCCTTCCACGGCTATCCCTGGCTAATTCATCGGTTGAGCTACCGCCGCACTAACCACAATTTGCATGTTCGCGGTTATAAAGAGGAAGGCACGATTACTACGGCTTTTGACATGACGGTGCTTAACAATATCGATCGGTTCCATCTCGTCATTGACACCATTGATCGTCTGCCACAAATTGGCAGTAAGGGTGATTATCTCAAGCAGATGATGGAGCAAAAGCTAATCGAACACCGTACCTACATCAACCAGCATGGCGTTGATATGCCGGAGATTCGCGACTGGAAATGGGAGCTGCCGCAGGCTGCAAAGTGATCGACGACAGATGAATGAGATGCGAATGAGCGCGTAGGGATAGCTGATCAGACTGCTTACGGAAATCCTGCAAGGACTAAGTTGGCAATGCTTTACGAAACGGTTATAATCATAAGCGTAATACGTTTGTAAGAGTAATATCTCGCGAGGCATGATTTGACCCCAATGGTCAGAGTCGTCAACTGATGGACAAATTATTTGCGATTAAGCGAGCGTCTCGGAGCCGATCGGCGGCGGTTTTGTTATTTGTTCTCGGCGGGTTGGTGGCTGTCGCGTTTTGGACTGGTCCACCGGCCTTAGCCCGCGCGCCTAAGCGGCCGGCTACCGCTCTCAAACAACCCAATCGCCTAACGCGTCGGTACTTTAAACCGGTTTGCGGGACCGTCGCCACAGGCCATGCCCGCTGTTTTGCTCAGGTTGTCACCGACAAAGACGGCAACATTTTTACGGCGACACCAGCGGCCATTGCCGGCTACGGTCCCGCTCAATTTCACACCGCCTATCAGTTGCCCTGCACCCCCGGCGGACCAGTACAGGCGATTTGTGCTACCCCGACCAGTTTTGGACCTCAAACTATCGCCATTGTCGACGACGGCAACTTGACTACCGGCGGCTCTACGGTAGCTAGTTCGCTGGCGCTGTATGATCAAAATTTTGGCTTGCCGGCTTGCACGGCCGCCAATGGCTGCTTGACGGTGGTCAACCAATCCGGCGCTACCTCGCCGTTGCCGGCTTCTGAGGGCTGGGACTCCGAAATTGCCCTTGATGTTGAATCTGCGCATATGATCTGTCAAACCTGCAAGATTGTGCTCGTTGAGGCCAGTACGTCGAGCGACGCCAACTTATCGGCCTCGAACAACACCGCTGCCACGTTTAACCCGGTGGCGATTTCCAATAGTTGGGGTAACACCAGTTCCAACGACACCTCGCTCGATGCCGACTACAACCATCCCGGTATCGCCATGATCGCCTCAACCGGTGATAGCGGTGCAGTTAGTAACGGGGTGCAGTGGCCAGCCGATAATCCTAACATGCTGGCCGTGAGCGGCACTAGTCTTAATGTGAACAGCAATAACACTTGGGCTAGCGAAACGGTCTGGGCGGGTTCGGGCGGCGGCTGCAACCCAACGTATGCGGCTCCAGCTAGCCAACTGGCGCTGCCTAACTGGACCAGCCTGTGTGGCACTAAGCGGGCTTACGGCGACGTAGCAGCCGACGCCAACCCTTCTACCGGCATGGCTATCGTGTTTGGCGGGACCTGGTACGAGTACGGCGGCACATCGCTGTCGGCACCGCTGGTGGCGGGTATGATCGGCTTGGTCGGTAAGGTTCCGGCCGGCGTAACCGCCAGCACCATCCCGTATCAGTCGAATAATGCTTCTAACTTCCGCGATATAGTGTCGGGGAATGATTGCGACACCAGCGGCCAAGCTCATTGTACCGCTGCAGCCGGCTTTGATACCCCGAGCGGCTTCGGTACGCCACTGGGGGTCGGCGGGTTTTCACCGCCTCCAGCCGCCCCGACTAACGTGGTGGCGGGTTTTGTTGATCAAACCCATCTTAACGTAGCCTGGACCGCTGCCACCGGTAACGTCGGTATCACCAGTTACTTGATCTTCCGCAACGGAGTTCAAGTTGGCACCAGCACCACGGCCGGCTACAATGACAGCGGTCTGGCGCCCAACACCAATTACACCTATTCCGTGATCGCGGTTGACATATTGGGTAATCGTTCACCGGCTTCAGCTGTCTCAGCCGCTATTGGCACCTACTCTCCCGAAGACATCAATCAGGACGGCCATATTAATTTGTTTGATTTCAGCTTGTTCGCGCTTAAATATGGACAAACCGGTGCCGGTTTGGGTCGGGCTGATATTAACGGCGACGGCGTGGTTAACGTGCTCGATCTCAGCTTAATCTCGAGTAAATATGGCAGCGAATAAAGACCAAAAAACCGATTCGAAAAATCTGATAGTCTTAGTTTCAGTGCTTGTCGTTATGTTAACGCTAACCATCACTTTGTATGTTTTATGGAGATCTACCAAGCCGACTGCCTCTCAGCCAATCACGCCAACTTCCGCTCCTCAGTCGAGCCAACCGGTGACTGCCGGCGGCCAGCCGGTTCCGTCCGCCTACCAAGCTCGGGCCAAGGCCGCCGGCTATTATTGCCCGTCTTGGGCAGCTGCACCAGGAACGACGGCTAGCGACATCTGTATACCATTAGATAAATAATGCGGCTGTTATAAATGTTGAACGCCCGGGACACGGCAGCTGTAGCGCTGCTCGCGTTCCGGGCGTCGGTTTATCTTAGCTAACCAGCTCGCCACCATGCCGCAGTAGTGATAGTGCGCGCGGCTGTGGCAATGGCGCCGAGCTCGTGAGGGTCGCCTAAACCCTCGGGGCCGTAGCCGCCGGGCGCGTTGTCGTCGTAGGAGAAGACGATCAGATTGCGAGCGCCCGCAGTGATAGCTTGCTTGGCCATTGCCACCATTTGACCGGTGGTCGGGGCGGCTGCTTTGGTGAAACCGAGGCCCTGACTTTCAGGGTGATGGCCGTTACTCCAACCAAAGCCTTGCAGGGTGAACCAACTGTTGCGACCAGCCGCAGCGTGAAGCGTTTGGCCGATGGTCGTGATGGCACTAACCGGGCCGTAACGAGGGTTCTGCGGAACCGGGTAGTAGTCGATGGCCAGATCGGTGGTAGCCGATTTGACCGATCGGTAAAATGCCGGGTCCACTCCGCTCCAATACAGCGTTGCCAGCGTCGGTTTGTGCGACAAGGCCGCAACTTGGCGCTGGCGCAGTTTGAGCGCCGGTAGCCAGTGAGCCAGGCTCGTGGCATCACCGGGCAGCTCGTCCGAGATTGAAAATCCCCAGACGGAGGGACGCGCACCAAACTGCCGCACGATCGACTTGACCTCGGCATCGGTCGTAGCACCAAACTGGCGGTGCCAAACCCGATCGCTGGGATCAAGGTCGGTGGTCCCGAGCAAGTCACTCAGCGACATAATCACCTTGAGGTGCAGTTGCTGGGCCAGTTTGAGGTAGCCGGTGATGGCCGCCGGCGTGGCGTCGATCGAACTGTAGTTGAGCACCAGGCCAAACCCGGCCGCCTTGGCCCAACGTAAAGCTTGGGCGGCATAGGCGGTTCCAGGGTTACCGCCGGCGTAGATGCCGAGTAGCCGTTCTGGTGGAGCCATCGGTGTTGCCACCGTTACGGAGATCGGAGTACTGGAATCGGCGCTTGCCGCCGAGTGAAAACCATTAGCCGTAAGTGTCACAACGACTGCCAGCAGCAAGTACAGCTGACGCTTTAGCGGTCGCATCGCGGTACTCCCTCGTGGTCGGATTTGGGGCTGGTCAAAGATCAGAACAAGTCCGGAGAATTATACAATAATCATGACTTATGGTCAATAATTAAAGCTTACGCGACTGGTTTCATCACCCTATTTCATAAAACCGTGAAGGGTCCTTATAATTAAACTATGACAAACGCCATCGAAAAATCTGCCCTGCTCATTATGGATGTCCAACCCGGTATCATTGATCGGGTAGCGGACAAAGAGGCTTATTTAGAGCGGGTCAAAGCGGCGGTAGCGGCCGCTCACGATCAGAAAATCTTGGTTGTCTACGTGGTAGTCGGGTTTAGAGCCGGTTTACCGAAAATAAGTGCCCGCAACCAGTCATTTAGTAATTTAAAGAGCACAATATCAGATACCATGATTGATCCGCAACCGGTTATCGCAGCGACCAAAGCCGATGTAGTGGTGACAAAACGTCGGGTAAGCGCTTTTTCGGGTAGCGATTTGGAAGTAGTATTGCGAGCTCAGGGTATTGGCCATCTGATACTGGCCGGCATTGCGACCAGCGGCGTCGTCTTATTAACCGTGCGCGAGGCCGCCGATAAAGATTACTAATTAACGGTTTTGTCTGATCTCTGCGCTGATTCTGATCCCGAGGTGCACCGGCTATTGTTAGACAAAATCTTGTCTCGACAAGCCGCAGTCATCACGAGCCAGGAGTGGATGGCTTCAAACAGCTAGAGCTGGCCCCCGCCTCAAAGCGACTGTTCCAAGTCCTTGATCGTACCACCCACAGCCACGTATGGATTAGCGAATTTACCGCTAGAATGAGGTTTATGGTAACTAATGCCGGCATCGGTAAACTTAATCATCGAGGCGGTGGAAATCGACACCACCACGTCATCGGGATTAACAACATCCTCGGCGCGCGCCTGGATCACGGCGTTTAAAGCCACTGCGCCTTGGGGACAAATGTTCGCACCGGCTTCGGTGAACTGAGCCCAAGTATCAAGAATTGCGCCTTCATCCGCGCGGTAAAAATGGATGTCGAAGCCGTCCATTAAGCTCTTAACTCGCGGGAAGCTGACCGGATCGTTGATGTTCATGGCGCTAGCTACAGTATCGTGATAAGCACCCGGCCGGTAGTTTTTATAACCGCTTTCGCTCCAACGCACCAAGGTGTCGGCCGACGTGGTTTGGGCGCCCAAAATGCCCGGCAACTTATCGATGAGCCCGTAAGCCTTGGCCCGCTTGAGGCTGTTTAGCAATGCGGTTAGGTTACCAGCATTACCAATCGGGATGGATATCCAGTCCGGTACTTGCCAGCCCAGATCTTGAATAATCTCTAGCGCGATCGATTCCTGGCCGACGATGCGCATATCATTCTTACTATTAACCAAGATCAGCTCCGGGTGTTGTTGAGTAAATTCCTGGATGATGCGCATGCAGCCATCGAAGCCGTCGGGATGGTTAATGGCTCGGACCTTAGCGCCGTGGGCCATGGCTTGGAAAAGTTGGGAGTCGGAGATCTTATCATTCGGCACCAGCACCAAGCAGCTCAATTCGTTGCGAACGTAGCCGGAGTAAATGGCGGCGGCGGCCGAGGTATCACCGGTTGAGGCGCAAGAAATGCCGCTAATACCCAGCTCCGGATACTCATGCTTAAGCCTGCGGGCGTCTGATACCGCTACCGGCATACCGCGGTCCTTGAAACTTTCTGACGGCGCCTGGCCCTCGAGTTTTATATATAAATTCTTTAAGCCTAAATCGTGTTTGAGCCAACCCGGTGTTTCAAATAAGTCGGTTTGGCCTTCTTTTAGCGACACAATCTCGGTTTCAGGGAAACCGGGCAGAATAAAGTCTCGCCACAGCCAAACGCCAGAATCGTTAGGGTAATCCTTGCGCTCGCTGCCAAACCGTAAATTATCAAAATAGATCTGAGCGGCCTTGCCCGAGCCAATCGACTTTTTAACATAATCTTCATCACGTTGGACTAGCAATAGGCCGCCACAATCAGGGCAAGTGTAGTAAAAGCGGTCTGGCGTTTGCTGGTGGCCGCAGTCAATACATTGGTGCCAGAAGTGGAGCTTAGTCATGCCGCCTATTATATCTCCTCACCGGGAGGATTAGCTAGGCCTGCAGTTATCTCGTACTTTTGGCAGACGCGACTGCGCTATAATTAAGCAAAAGAGGGTTACGGTATTGATGGGCCGTTTTAGGGTCGACAGTTTTTGGTACAGGAGAGTGGCAAGGCTTGTCGGCAAATGTTGGACAGGGGTTGTGCTAGCCTTGGCGCTAGCGGCAGTTTTAGTTTCGAGTAATAGTGCCAATGCCACTACCTACGGCTCTAATCAGTATGGTGATTGCAATTACCAGGCCTGCGCTCCCACTTCCACCCAGGTGACGTTGCCGGTGACCGGCCTGCAAGTCGATATTAACCTGCACAACGGCCAGGTAATTCCGGCCGCCGGCTACAACATTATCGTGACGCCACTGAACGGCCAGGGCACCTCGTTTCAGCAAGTCGACTTTTACATCAACGGTAATCTGGCGCAAAGTTCGCTACCGGCTAGCGACGGTACGGTGCAGTGGTTTTGGAATCCCAACCAATTCCCCGGAACCGATATCAAGATTGTTATAATGGGCACCGATGGGAGTACCGTTACTCAGGAATTCCAGGTGACTTTTGCCTCGAGCAAGCCATCGCTAGCGCCCGGAACAAGCAGTAACACCACACCACCACCATCGATATTGCAACAGATTGCCAAGGGCTCCCAGCAGTTAATTCATAATTTACCGCCAACCGTTAAACATACCCTACCCTATTTCTTGTTTTTGATTTTAGTGGCCGATGTGCTACTCATGGCATGGCAGTTTCGACGGGAAGTTGTGGAAGCCCGCGCGCTCAGGGCAATTTTAATCCGTGAACGCCAGGGTGGGGCCTTAAAGAAAATGCTGGTCGATCTCATCTCGCATTACTTGCGTACCCCCTTAACGATTATCAGCGGCGCGATCGATCTGGGTAGTATCAATAGCTTTTCGCCGCCGGTAGTCGCTAATCTGCGTCAGGATGTGGGCGAACTGAACGATAAGGTAAGGCAACTGATAGCCCAAGCTCAAACTAACCCAGTCAGCACTAGTGAGGTGGCTAGCCGGGTCGACGCCGCTCATAAACCGCGGGCCTCGTGGCGCCGACCATTATTATTTATTCCGCTCATAAGTGTCGGCATCTTTGGGTTTGGGTTTGATTATTTAGCGGCCCATAACGGTAGTTTTAGCGTCAATCAAATCAACTTGGTGGTTCAGGTAGTGGTGTTTGCCTCGCTGGCCGCCGGCTTGTACCTAGCAATTCGCCGCCTAGAGCTATCTCGGCACGATGTCGCTCGGGCCCGTCAGATGGTTGCGACCGAACAAGCCTTCAACCGCCAGCGCGATGAACTGATTGACCAGACCGCCCAAGGGCTTAGTGGCGGCATGGGTAACCTTGATCGTAGTGTAGCTACGCTCGGCCCAAGTGAGGCAACAGCGGCTATCCGCCAAGGACTCCAGCAATTCCACGATGTGGTAGAAAAGTGCGTGGTGGCCAGCCAGCTCAAAGGTGCCACTAGTACTGAGCCCTTGGTTACCGCCACACTATCTAGTCTATCGGTTCTAACCCAGTTGCAGCAGGGTAAGGCCGAAGCCAAAGCAGTCAAAATCGACATCACACACGATAGTTCACTAGTGGTAAGGAGCCCGGGGTTGCTGGCCTTTGTGCTGGGCACTATTCTTGATAACGCCATTGAATACTCTCCGGTTGGCGGCCACGTTGAAGTAGCGGCTATCCGAACCGGCACAGATCTCAATATCTCGGTGACTGATCACGGCCCGGGTATTCCGGAGGATAAGCGCTTTGCCTTGTTCCAGGCGTTTTCCAAAGTCGAAGGTACCGAAGTGTTCGACCACAAAGGGGCTGGCTTTAGCCTCTATCTCGACAAACTCATCATGACCTATCTCTTGGGTAGTATCGACATCAATTCGGCTCAGCCTCGTGGCACAATGGTCACCCTTAAGCTGTCCAATACTCCGTCTGCTGCAACCTAAAGTTGACCGGCCGTAGCCAGGCTCCTACAATTAACAGCATAAGCGAGATGTGGGAACCAGCGTAGTTTAAGTATATGAAGGTGAACTACTAAGATGAGCCGGCTACCAATTGTAGGCGGGGACGATGATATTTGGGGACAAGTTCTCAATGACTTTTTGAGTGTGTCACTCAACGCCGATGGTACGCTCAAGGATGTTACGAGCCTTAACGGTATTGCTGCCGGAGGTGTTACTGGTCAGATGCTGGTAAAGAGCTCGGATAACGATTACGACACTACTTGGATTTCGCCGGTAAACTGGATCAGCGTCAAAAGCTACGGTGCGGTTGGCGACGGCGTCACCGATGACACCTTCGCCATCCAATCGGCGCTCGGCACCGCCTATGGCGGCAGTACGGTGGTTTACTTTCCGGCTGGCACCTATCTTATTAGTTCGTCACTTGAGATTGGGGGTGGTATGCACAGTATTAATCTGATTGGTGACGGGCCCAATGAATCTATCATTCGGCAGGATCCTTCGAATTGGTCTGATACTCAGATGCTAGATATCTCCATATCAAATGTGAGTGTGCGTAACCTCCAATTCATGGCTGCCTCGGATATCGTGTCGGACAACCCGGCCGCCGACTGCATTCGTTTGTTTGGCCCGATCCTCAACATCACGATTGATAATTGTTGGGGGAACTTTGGTAACGGTTGGTTTATTACCACCGCCCTGAGCCGTGGGTCGGGTCCGACTGCATTAACGTTAAGCAACTTGACCTCCTATGGCACGCAGGGGATCAATATTGTTGGTATTGGGGACTTTACTAGTGGCTCGAACACTAATCTGGTTAATATCACGGTCACTGCACTGAACGGTGAGGCTCTTTTGCTCGACGGTGTCTTTGACGTTAACTGCGTAAACTTTGAAGGTTTGTCGCTGGCCGGGCCAGGCGTCATCCATATCAGGGGCACCGCCGGCAATATCTACTTCTTCGGTGCGAACGTTGGGGGCTTATCAGGTAACGTTTTCACCGGTCCCGGCTGTTTGATCGAATCTTCTGGCGGCCAGCGACCGCAAAATGTTAATTTTGTGGGTGGCCGAGTCCTGGCTTATGACATAGGTTTCATAATTGATTGCGACGATTTCCTGTTGTCAAACTACACTATCACCAAATCCGGTTTCGATGGTATTGATATAGTTGGCTCTGGTACCAACATTGTTATCCAGAACACTCGCATTAAGCAGTCGGGGCGCAGTACTGGCGGCAGTCATTATTACGATATTAACGTCACAAATACTACTGGAGCGATCTACCTTAATCAGTGTTTCGGCGAAACCATTGCCGTGTTGGCCAATCTGAATTCGACGAGTAATACCGTTGCCACCATGTGCACTTGGCTGGCCAGCCCGCAGGTTACCGGGACGCTTGGCCCCTCGATTGCCACTCCGGGCAATATTCTCTATAACTCATCATCGGGCAATGGACACTATTTTCAAGTTGGCGGCACTACTCTGGGATCGGTTGACGCTAACGGGCGCATAAACGCCACCAATCAAATTTATCCTGGCTCCGAAGGCAGTGGTTACCAAACTAGCGGCGGAGTGATTCATGCCGTTGGGGTGCCAAATGATGCTAACGGTAATAACAATGACTGGTGTATCTCCGATAACGGCCACATGTACTTTAAAGCCGGTGGCACCTGGACGCAGAAGATCTAGGCGTTGACGCTCAGGCTAGAGACTTTGCTATAATAAAAAGGCCTACTTTGTGAGGTGGAGTACTTCCCATTTAGGCAGATACCTGGAAGAGAGCTCACCCTTATGGATTGCTCTCTTCCTTTTTGATATAGTTGGGTAATGCAATGGAAACGTCCGCCGCTCAATAAAGTTTACGAAGCCCTCGGTGCCATTGGTGACGATCGGATTAAGGTTGATGGCAACATCGCCAAAGTTTATTCCTCCAGCGGCAACAAGTTTTATGATGTCACCTACGATCCGGACAAGAAGGCCATTACCGCCAACGACAATGCCTCGTTTTGGGTCGGCTACCTCGGGTATCCGTCAATCGCATTCTTACTGGCGTCACAAGCCGTCCCTTCAGACCCCAAATTGGCCGATTACCTCAAGGGCTTTGCCTGGAAAGACATTAATCAAAAGTTCAAGAATAACTTCGACAAGACTGATGCTTATATCGATGAGCAGATCGTGGCCAAACATCAGCTCGACATAGACGAATTCCACCAGCAATTGGGGGACATTCTTGATCAAATTATGAAGCTGGGTTTGGACAAGCTCGGGGCCACCAAGAAACCGCCCTCTGGGTACTAATAGACCCATTATAAGATTGACAAACTACTCTAAAAATGTTATATTTCAGGCGCTCATGTGCACCCTGGGATCGACCCCAAAGTTTACAAGCCTGCTTGTAGGCTGTGGGGTCGTAAGACTAGATTTTTGACATCCGAGAACACCTCTACCGATCGGATCCAACATGAAGCTCGTAATGGTTTGGGACAATCCCAACATGGACAGGCAGTTGAGCGAAATCTTTGGCGGCGGCAGGCCACCCCGGCGTCCGCACATGATTCATCTCCTGAAGTGGTTGCGTGAGCGGGCCGGGGACGACGAGCTGTTGGCGTGTATCTTCGCCAACATTAGTGCCGTGGCCGCTACCAACGAGAAGTTCCATGCTTATCTGCAGATGATGCATGATCGGGGTTTTGCGGTCTTTGCCAAGCACAAGGACCAGGACGGCCAAGGCGATATCGACGCGGACATGGTGGCTTACATCACGAAACATCTCGATGATTGTCGGGAGGTTATTATTGCCTCCCACGATGCCAAGTGCTTCGAGACCCTGATTCCAGAGCTGTTGGCGCGGGGCATCACCGTAACCGTGCTCGGATACACCGGGCTCATGAACGGCTACGACCGCATACCGGGCGTGGAGATGATCGACCTCGAGTGGGTACCTGGTGTCTTCGCGACACCACTTCCGCGCGAGTTCAACATCTGGAATATCCCGGCCGAAGGCAAGCTGTTCGAGCCGGCCGTCCAGCCGCGACGTGGACCGAGATTGCGCCGGGCCGCGGCCAAACCCGAAAATGCCTGGCGGCGGCAAAAACTGCGTGATGCGATGTCGGGGGTTAAGCGCTCGCGTACGTTTGTCCCCGCTCTAGCCGAGCTTGAGCCTTCCGTCAAGACGCTCGGCGACCTGGTCAACATGACCCGAAAGGATTTACTGGCGGTTAACGGCATTGGCAAGACCACTGCCGACGACATCATCCAAAAACTAACCGAACTGGGGCACCCGCTCTCAGGCGGTTAAGAGCCCCTGGCGGCTTCGTTCCACTCAACCGAGTGGGTGCGGAGCTACCGGGGGTTTCGCATTTTTATAAGGGCGGACTCGTACTTTTTACCCCACTACATTAGAATAAGACCTATGAATAATACCGTTGCCAGCCGGGCACTTACGGGCGATTCGCTGGGTTTTCATATTATCTTTGCGATGCTTGGGGTGGGGATTCCCTTACTCATCTTATTGGCTGAGGCGATTGCGCTTAAAACGGGCAAATTAGAGTGGTACCGGGATGCCCGGCGTTGGACCGAAGTCCTCGTTATCTTGTTTATCGCTGGGGCGATTAGCGGCACGATTATTTCGTTCCAGTTTTCCACACTGTGGGCGCCACTGATGAAGCTGCTAGAGCCGGCTACCGGTCCGGCCTTTTTCCTGGAAGGTTTTGCCTTTTTGATTGAGGCGGTGTTTCTCACCATGTATATTTTGGTCTGGCCCAAGAAGCCCGACATCATGCATTTTCTCTTAGGTATTCCGGTTGCTCTGGCCGCGGCCACTTCGGCCTTCTTTATCACCAGCGCCAATGCCTTTATGAATGCGCCGCAAGGTTTTAACCTGAAGAATGGTCAGGTTGTGAATGTGCATCCCTGGCAGACGCTGTTTAACCCGGCGACGGCGACGGAGACGAGCCACTCGATTTTGGCTTATTATTTAGCTACAACCTGCTTAGTACTGGCTTTTTACGCATGGCGGTATCACCAGACGAATGCCAGCCCACACGCTCGTAACCGTTTGGTAGTTCTTGCGATTGTCGCTTTCATTCTGGCATTAGGGATTGGTGCGACCGGGGACGCATCAGGTAAATACCTGGCCAAGAATGAACCAGTAAAGCTGGCCGCAGCCGAAGGGTTGGCGCATACCGAGTCCAAAGCGCCACTGATGATGGGCGGCATGCCGTCAGGCGATAGTTTTAAAGACGCCATTGTGGTGCCGGGCGCGCTCAGTTTTCTGGCTACAGGCAGCTTCAACGGGGTGGTGATTGGACTTGATCAAACCGCCCCCAACCTCAGGCCGCCGACCATTATCCATTACTTCTTTGACGCCATGGTCGGCATTGGCACGATGATTCCGTTAATACTAGTGCTGTTCCTGGCGGCTTGGCGGTGGAAGCGGCCATGGGCCGAAACCCGGCCGATGTTGTGGCTAGTGGCTTTAACGGGAGTACTGGCGACGTTAGCAGTTGAATTCGGCTGGCTGTTAACCGAGATTGGCCGTCAGCCTTATGCCATTCGCGGCATATTGTTGACCAGTCAAGCCGTGACATCCGGCGACCTAGGGGTGCGCTACGGCGACGTATTCCCGACGCTGTATCTATTGTTATTCGGCCTCACCGGCTGGGCGTTGTGGCTATTAATCAGATCAAAGCAGGCTAAGACATGATCATCTGGCTGCTCCCTTCTATCTTTGCTTGTTGTTACCTTTTGCTCGGTGGCATCGAGTTTGGGTTGCCATTGTTCTTGGCTCTGGATGGCGGCAAACAACGTAATCATCAGATCGCCCAGTGGTTTTCGCCGGCTTGGGAGGTTACTAACGTCTTTTTGGTTATGTCATTAACCACCTTTATGGCCGTGTTTCCGCTGGCGATTCCGCTGCTGTCAGATACTTTACGCAACTGGCTGCTGATTAGTGGCGTTCTCTTGGCTATCCGGGCCGCACTCGTGTTGACTATCTTCTACGGCCATATGGGACCCAAACTGTTGCGACAGCTTTTGGCCGTCATCAGCTTGTTGATCCCGGCTGTTTTGGCCCAAGTCGGCTTAGCCTTAATCTTACCTGGCGCAACCGTCGTGGCGGCCTTATCGATAGCCATCGGTGCCATCAGTCTGGCGCTAGCATTGTCGGCGGGGTTCTTTCATTGGATAGCGCCGGACGGGCAATCACGCAACTTGTGGCTGTTTGGGCTGGCCGGTTTGAGCGTGGCATTGGCGGGCCTCAGCCGTTACGACAATTTGGCGCTGGTGACGTTTGTGAGTCTGGTAGCCATTTCGGTAGCGCTCCTGCTCGGTTGGCTAACCAGCCACCGCCGCCTGCCGCTGATCTCGACCGTTGTTTGTGTCATCGCCCTCGTCGCCGGCCTGTTAATCCGCCAATGGCCCGATGTTGTATACGGCCAAGTTTCCTACACCCAAGCCGCTACGGGTGCGGCCGTTCAGCAAGTGATTTTGATCGGTCTGGTCGCCGGGCTCATACTGGTAATCCCGGCCTTATTCGGCCTCTTTCGTATCTTAAAACGGACTCTGGCCGGCTAGGTTTGCTATACTAAAGGCATAGGTTTATAAACGAGGTGATGAGATGGCCAAGGGTCAAGACAAGCGCAAAGAGACCAAAAAACCCAAGAAGCCGAAGCCAGTTGTTGGCCAGTAAGGCTTTTGGTTAACCGGGACATGATAGGTAGATGCTGTTTTGATTCCGATTTTTATATAAAAATCCTTTCAACAAAATCCGTGCCTACCCTAAGCCAAGAAATCTAGGCCAGGTAAAAGTTATCCACAGTTACAAGAAAATGACCTCTAAATCACCCTGATATTATAAGAATTGCCAACCCGGCCCTGATCAAATTCGCTCGACGCGAGAGGGGGTGGTCGGCTATGGCAGAGGGTTACAATCATGTCCGTGTCGAGGTTTGCTTCGAGCGGGAGCACCCAGTGATTCGTGTAGTAGTGCCAGGCATCAAGCTGACCAAGCGCGCGCAGCCGGTGCACAAGTGGAATCCGCAGTGGCGCGAACATCTTCTGGATGTCGGCGTCGGCATCCGGGGCAACTTGATCCGGCACGAGCTGGCTACTGACGACCTGGTAGGAATGTTCTTCCTCGAGGAGCACCAGGTTTCGATCGAGACGACGCCCTGGAAGGCGGCCGTCGGCGTCAGTTGCGAAGAACTGGTAGCGGGTGTCCTCGGCCGATTCATGGCGGTGCTCAAGCAGATCACCGACCGCGACAAGCTGCCGCCGCCGCAGTACGACTTCTGGCAGTGCGTGCTCAGTGCACCCGACCAGGAGCCGGAGCACCTCGAGACGCAAGAGATAGGAGACGGCCAGTTGCTGTTGTTGGTCCCACGACCAAACGATGGCGAGCGGCCCAACCAATTACTACTGCTGGCCAGCTGAGAGGGTGCGGCCTAGAGTTCCCCAGAGGGTGGGGGATTCTAGGCCGCGGGATATTTGACAATCTAAGCACGAGCGTTATGATTAGCCATAAGGGGTAAAAATGAACGCTACCAATACAAACACGACTAAATTTAAGAATACGAAGTTTAGCTGGCTCATGATCACCGGGTTAATTATTGCCACCGGGATTATCGGCCTGTTTTTAGTTAACCAGTCTAAACCGACGACCATTAACACCTTCCGGGCGGCCCCGTTTAATCACGTTAAGCCGTCCATCCATCCGTCCGCGCGTCCGTCTGCTCTGGTGAGCCCAACCAATGTGCGTAACGCTTATAACCTTAGTACGGGCGCGGTTGGCAGTGGCACCATCGCCATTGTTGACGCCTATGACGACCCTACGGCCCAAACCGATCTGGCCGTGTTTGATAAGCAATTCGGCTTAGCGGTTTGTACTACGGCCAATAACTGCTTTGAGCAGCACAAAATGACGAACAACATTCGTACTAATTCGGATTGGGCCGTAGAAGAGGCCCTTGATGTCCAGTGGGCTCACGCCATCGCGCCCGGTGCCAAAATCCTGCTGGTGGAAGCCGCCACCGACTCTGGTACCAATTTGTTGAACGCTATTAATTACGCCCGCAGTCGCAGCGATGTGGTAGCGGTGTCCTTGAGTTGGGGCGGCAACGAATTCCCGACCGAGGCTAGTTTTGAATCCAATCTCACCAGTCCCTATGGGGCTACATTCTTCGCGGCGGCTGGGGATGACGGCCACGGTACGGCTTGGCCGGCCGCTTCGGCTAACGTCGTCGCGGTCGGTGGTAGCTCGCTTAAGCTCGATGCTAACGGCAACTTTATCTCTGAAAGCGCTTGGGCGGATGGCGGCGGTGGACTATCGAGCTACATTAAGGAGCCAGCATGGCAAACTAGTTACGGGGTGCCACAAGCCGCCGGTCACCGCGCCATGCCCGATGTGGCCTACAACGCCGATCCCAACTCTGGTTACGCCGTCTATGATTCCACCCCCTACTTTGGCTACCGTGGCTGGTTCCAAGTCGGCGGTACCAGCGCCGGCACACCGCAGTGGGCGGCTCTGCGCGCCATCGATCCATCGTTGACTGCTGCCAAACTTTATGGGGACGCGAAATCAACGCCGGCTGACTTCCGCGACATTACCACCGGCACCAATGGTTCCTGCGGCTTCTTCTGTACCGCCAGCACCGGCTATGACTATACGACTGGTTTGGGCTCACCTCTAACCAAGGCATTTTAAGCAGTTTTCAGATCAATTTAGTGGCAGCATAGCCGTTATCTGTTGTGATCTGATTTAGGTCAAAATCGCAATGCCATATCTGGAATTATCGGTTCTTGGCTCTGGATAGCCAAAAGTGTCAATAATGATAGATATTTCTGACTCGAGAAAACCACGTCCTCTAATCAATAGCTTTGCATCACTTCGGCTGGGGTCTGGCAGTTAATACCAAGATGCAACCGCTCGTTGTTGTAGTAATTCAGGTAAGCATTAATTAATGCTGGCACCTCGGCCTCAGCTG
>Ga0265338_10000312_pt1 | contig 87999 bp, 74 predicted proteins | sample 42126metaG_FD_193579 | JGI IMG/M metagenome (GOLD analysis project Ga0265338, IMG submission 193579) | Rhizosphere microbial communities from Carex aquatilis grown in University of Washington, Seatle, WA, United States - 4-21-26 metaG | ecosystem: Host-associated > Plants > Roots > Rhizosphere...
GAAAGGCCGGACAACAGGTCCGGCCTTTACACACTCTTGAGAACTAAAACTAAATTCGCAACAACACTGACAGCATACCCCACCCCAGGTTCCCTGCCAGTCACCAGTTCTGGGTACAAAACCCCACAGGTATATGACCAGACATAATCCCGAAGACCCAATGCCGCCCTAACGCTCGCCACCTCATTTGGCTCATTTCAGCAGCGTTTCCGCGTGTTTTCGGGCGGCGTCACTCTGGCCGCCCAGCATCCGCGCCAGTTCCGTCACCCGCTCCTTTTTTCCCAGCCGCTCAATTTCCGAAATGGTCCGGCCATTCCGGATCTGCTTGGTCACGACGTAATGGGCATCCGCCGGTGCGGCGACCTGGGGCAAATGCGTGATGCACAGCACCTGCCGGTGCGCCGCAATCTGCTTCATCTTTTCCCCCACCGCATTGGCCGTCTCGCCGCCGACATTGGCATCCACCTCGTCGAAAACCAGCACCGGAATTTCGTCCTCGGCCGCGAGCACGGTCTTGAGCGCCAACATCACCCGGGCCATTTCGCCGGAGGAAGCAATGGCGCGCAACGGCTTGGCCGGTTCGCCCGGATTGGGCGCAAATTGAAACTCAATCTCGTCCAGGCCGCTTTGTCGAATTGTAGGAGCCGACGTGAGGAGGCTTTGATTCTCTATTGATTTGAGACTCGTCACCTCGTCTCCTACTGAAACGGTCGTCATCGCCACGTCAAATTTTCCCTGGCGAAATCCGAGGTCATCCAATTGTTTGCCCACGGCTTTGGCCAGCGGCGGAATGACTTTGCGGCGGTGGGCGGAAAGTTCCCGGCCGGCGCGCAGCAGTTCAGCATCAAGTTTCGCCAGGGCGGTATTGAGCCGAGCCAACTCCACATCCCGGGATTCGAGCGACTGCAACTTCCGTTTCACCTCTTCGCCAAAGGCGATGACTTCGGCCAGTGTTGGGCCGTATTTGCGCTTGAGGGAATGGATGAGATTGAGCCGCTCCTCCAGTTCCGACAGCCGCGCCGGGTCAACCTCGACCTTCCCGGCGTAGCGCGAGAGCTCCGTCTGCAATTCGCGCAAGGCGCCGATGGCCTGCGAATGCAATTCGGCCAGGCCGGCCGCGCCGGCGTCCACGCGCTGCAGCTCCTGCAAGGTCCGGCCCATCGCGCCCGCCTGGGTCAAAAGCGAATTTTCGTTTTCGGCGAGCAGATCGAGAACGGTCTGGCTCAATTGCAGCAGCCTGGCCGCGTTACTGGCCCGGCGGTGGGCCTGCTCCACTTCCATTTCTTCGTCCGGCTTCAGCCACGCGGCGGTGATTTCCTGAACTTGAAAGCGCAACAGGTCGAGCTGCTGGACGTAGGTCTTTTCGTCCACCACGAGCGCGGATTTTTCGGCTTCGAGCGCGCAACGGCGATCGACCAGTTCGCCAAACGCCTCGCGTTCCTTTTCCAGGCCGCCAAACGCATCAAGGATGGCCAGCTGTTTGGCCGGCTGGAGCAGCGATTGATGGTCGTGCGGCCCGTGCATGTCCACCAGCCATTCGCCGATGGCGGCCAGGATATTCAACGTCGTGGGCGAGCCGTTGACGAATTGCCGGTTGGTGCCGCTGGCGGTGAACGTGCGTTTGAGGACGAGCTGGTGTCCCTCGCACGGCTCCAAGCCGTTGGCTTCGAGGAACAATTGTAGCGTCGAGCCTGTGGCTCGATCCGATTCGGCCGCCGGCCGCAAGCTACATCTAAGTTTTGCCACATCGAAGACGGCCTCGACGGAGCAGCTCTCCTCGCCGCTGCGGATGAGCGTGCGGTCGGCGCGTTCGCCCAGGACGAGGCTGAGCGCGCCGATGATGATGGACTTGCCGGCGCCGGTCTCGCCGGTGATGGCATTGCAGCCGGGCTGGAGCTCCAACGTGAGGTCGGTCACCAGCGCGAGGTTTTTGATGCGCAAGGTCGTTAACATCGGTAGAGTCCAGCCAGACAAAATTGCAAACCATGGATGGACACACATGGACACGGATAAAGACTGCGGAGCGTTGATGCGGCAAACCGGCACGGCCTGAAAGGAAGCCCACTCCATTGGCGATGATTCGCGCACCGGGTGTCTTCAAATCCGTGTTTATCCGTGTTCATCCGTGGTTGAATTGAATAGGCTGGAAGTCCGTAACGAAAGAAAATTTTAAGCATGGAGTTTGAATTTACATTTTTGGGCAGCGGCACGTCGCAGGGAGTTCCTCTCATCGGCAAGGAATATCCGCCGGAATTTCTGGCCAACCCCAAAAACCATCGCACCCGGCCATCGATTTACATCGCCACCGACAAAGTCCAGCTGGTCGTCGACACCACGCCGGAATTCCGCATCCAATGCCTGCGGGAAAACCTTCGCTGGCTCGACGCGGTGTTGTTCACCCATGCCCACGCCGACCATATCATGGGCCTGGACGATTGCCGCCGTTTTTGCGACATCCGGAACAACACGCTGCCGATTTACGCGAACGCGGAGACCCTGGCGGCGTTGAAGCGGATTTTTGTCTATGCCTTCGACGGACGCCCGATTCCCAAGGGCTATTTTCGGCCCGAACCGCATGTGGTTGACGGCCCCTTCACCCTGGGCGATCTGGAAATCACTCCCCTGCCCCTGCCGCATGGCGGGATGACGACCAATGGCTATTTGTTCGCCCAGAACGGCAAAAAGCAGCTCGCCTACCTGAGCGATTGCAAGGAAATCCCCTCCGATGCGATGGAGAAGGTCCGGGGCGTCGAGATCGCCGTGCTCGATGCGCTGCGTTACACACCGCACCCGACGCACATGTGCCTGGATGAAGCGCTCACCGCGGCGCGGCGCATCGGCGCGGGCCGGACTTATTTCACGCATCTCACCCACGATTACGACCATGACCGGGCGCAGGCGGAATTGCCCGCCGGGGTCGCGCTCGCCTGGGACGGGCTGAAGGTGAGCATCAGCCAGGAACTGAAAGGAACGGAATGAAGATCCTCTGGACCATTTTGGCCGCCATCGCCATTCAACCTGGCGGCCATGGTGCCGCGAGCGCTGCCGGTGACAATCCGTTTACCCCGTCCAACCCGCCGGAGATGAAACCCCTGACCAGTCGCGACACGCCGGCCTTTCGGAATGCGCAGTGGTTCAAACACGGCGTCAATCTGGGCGACTATCTGGAAGTTCCTCCGGGCCAGGAATGGAAAGTGGCCGTTTCGGCGGATGAATTCGCCCAAATGAAACGCGAAGGGTTCGACCATGTGCGGGTGCCCGTCGGCTGGCATCATTACGCCGGGGCGGCCCCGGAATTCGCTTTGGCGCCGGGGATATTTGACCGGGTCGATTTTGTCGTCACCAACGCCTTGAACAACGGCCTGGCCGTGATGATCAACATCCATCACTTTAACGACTTGGACAAGGATCCGGCGGGCCAGACGGACAGATTTCTGGCCTTGTGGCGCCAGATCGGGGCGCATTACAAAAATTTCACCAACCGGCTCGCGTTCGAGCTCGACAACGAGCCGCATGAAAACGCCACGACCGCCATGATGAATCCCATCTATGCCCGCGCCATCGTGGAGATTCGCCGGAGCAATCCCACCCGCACGATCTTCGTTGAGCCGGGCAACTGGGGCGGCATTGGTGATTTAAAGAACCTGGTCCTGCCACCGGACGACAACGTGATCGTTTCCGTTCATTGCTACGACCCGTTTCATTTCACTCATCAGGGCGCCGGTTGGGCGGGACCCGACGTGCAACAAACCGGCGTGCGGTTCCCCGGCCCTCCGGCAAAGCCGCTCCTGGCCGACCCGAAATTGAATTTGAATTCCAACGCTCTGGCCTGGATTCAAGAATACAACACGCGGCCGGGAGACAAGAATCCGAGCAGCCCGCTGGCCTTCGCGGCCAAATTGAAGTATCTGCGCGCGTGGTCGGATCATTATGGCTACCCGGTTCATATCGGCGAATTTGGCTGCTACATCAAGGCGGAACCAGCGTCACGGGCGCGGTTTTACCAGGCGTTTCGGCGGGAAGCGGACCGGCAAGGGCTGGGCTGGGCGATCTGGGACTGGAGCGCAAGCTTCCGTTATTGGGATAAAAAAAACGGCAAGCCCGTGCCGGGAATGCGCGAAGCGCTCTTCGACAAATCGAATTGAACCAGCCATGGGGCGGGAGGTCAAAACCTCGATTATGAACTATTTTGGAACGCGGGTGCTGCTTTTATGTCTGGCCGCCGCGCCGCTGTGGGTTCGCGCGGGCGGCAACGAGGTGGTGGTGGTTTACAACACCCGGCTGGCCGCGTCGAAGCTGGTCGCGGAGCACTACGCCCAAGTGCGCCAGGTGCCACAAAGCCAGGTTTATGGATTGGATCTGCCGGTCAACGAGGAGATGACCCGCGCCGAGTTTCGCGACACGCTGCAATTTCCGCTGGCCAGCCGGCTGGTCGTGGACGGGCTCTGGCGGTTTGGCTCCGTGACCAACGCCGCGACCAACGGCCAGCCGCAACGGGTCGATCACCGGGTGGTTGAATCCAAAATCCGCTATGCCGTCCTGTGCTGGGGCGTTCCGCTGAAAATCGCCGCCGATCCGAATTTGCATGAGCCCGCCCGGGAAGAGATGCGTCCGGAGTTTCAGCGCAATGAGGCGGCGGTGGATTCCGAGCTGGCCTGGCTGCCGATGGTGAAGATGAACATTCCGCTTTCCGGCCCGCTGCCCAACTGGGTTTATGGCGTCACCAACGCCGCGCTGCTCCATCCCACCAACGGCATTTTGCTGGTGGCGCGCCTCGACGGACCCGGCGTGGACGTGGCGCTCGGCCTGGTGGACAAGGCGCTCGCCGCCGAACGCGACGGCCTGTGGGGCCGGGCCTATTTCGATGCGCGCGGACTGGCCAAAACCAACAGCTATTATACGGGCGACGAATGGATCCTGGGCGGGGCGGAAATCTGCCGCGAACTGGGTTTTGAAACCACCGTCGACGACCGGCCTGACACCTTTCCCGCTGATTTCCCGATGAGCCAGATTGCCATTTATTGCGGCTGGTACATTCAAGACGTTTGCGGCCCGTTCGCGCTGCCTCGGGTGGAATTCATGCCGGGCGCCTTCGCCTATCACCTGCATTCCTCCAGCGCGGCCACCCTGCGCAGCGCCAGTCAGTACTGGGCCGGTCCGCTGCTCGCCAAAGGCGCCACCTGCACCCTGGGTTGCGTGTATGAACCCTATCTGTCCTGTACGCCGAATGTCGCCGCCTTTCTGGCCCGCTGGCTGGGCGGCCGGCTCACGTTCGGCGAGGCCGCTTACGCCGCGCAGCCCGTGTTGTCCTGGCAGACGACCGTCGTCGGAGATCCCCTTTACCGGCCGTTCCTCACGTCGGGGCAATCGTTGCACGAGGCGCTGATGCGCCGCCACAGCCCGCTCCTCGAATGGTCGTATCTGCGGCTCATGAACCTGGACCATGTCCGTGGTTTGCCGGCGGCCCAACTCGCGAACTTTTTGGAAAATCTCGACACGACCACCAACAGCGCCGTGCTCACCGAAAAACTGGCCGACCTTTATGAAACGCAGGGCAAACCGTCCGCAGCCATTGAAACCTGGCAACTCGCCCTGACCCGCCATCCGTCAGCGGAACAGCGCATCCAGCTCCGGTTGCTGCTGGCCGAAAAACTCACGGCCCAAGACCGCGAACGTGACGTCATCGAAAACTACAAACAATTGGTCCGGGAAGCGCCCGACTACCCGGGCAATCTCATCATCGAGTCGAAACTGGCCGATCTTGAACAAAAGTTCGCCAATACCAACGCTCCGGCTGGTCCCCGACCGGCCAATTGAATGAAACTTCGGAGCACACGAAACGGCCGTGCGCGAAATGACTAATGGCTAAACCTTAATGACTAACGCGTTCGCCAGGCTGCCGATCCGGGTTTCGGATTTCTTTCGTCTTTACAGTTCAGGGTTTAGCGCTTTTTCATCCGTTTGATCGCCTTCCATTTTTTCGTGTTTTTCCCCGATTTCGTGGTTAATTATTCCCATGGCCGTTTTTTACGACACCCATGCGCATCTGGATTATCCCGATTACGCCAAGGATTTGCCTGAGGTGATTGAGCGCGCCCGGGCGGCCGGCATCGCCAAAATTATTTCCATCGGCACCGACCTCGGCAGCAGCCGGCGGGCGATCGCCCTGGCCGAACGGTTCCCCGGCGTTTTTGCCGCCGTCGGCTGGCATCCGTCCAACGCCCACGAGGCGCCGGATGACATCCGCCCCGCCCTGCGCGAACTGGTGAAGCATCCCAAGGTCGTCGCCATCGGTGAGACCGGCCTGGATTACCATCATCTGCCGAGCGAGAAGCCGGACAGTTCGAGTTCACGCTTCAGCGTGTCCGAGGACAAGCTAAAGCTTGAACTTCAACAAGCCGACGCGCGCTACAAACAGAAGCAGGCGGACATCTTCCGGCAACAACTGGAAATTGCCACGGAAGCCGGTTTGAACTGCGTTATCCACCAGCGCAATTCCTTCGACGACACGGTGGAGCAACTCCAACCGTTTGCCGGCCGGGTCCGCGGCGTGTTTCATTGCTTCGGCGAAAACGCCGACCGCATGCGGCGGGTCCTGGACATCGGGTCGCTGGTCAGCTTCACCGGCATCGCCACGTTCAAGAACGGGCAAAACGTGCGCGATACCATTGCCGCCACGCCGCCCGACCGGTTCATGCTGGAGACGGACTGTCCGTATCTGGCGCCGGTGCCGTACCGCGGCAAACGCTGCGAACCTGCTTATGTGAAAGAGATTTCCGAAACCGCCGCGCAGGTGCGGGGCTGTTCGCTCGAGGAACTGAGCGCCGCGACCTGCCAAACCGCGGCAGAATTCTTTCCGAAGTTGGCATCGTGACGGCAGCCGCGGTTCTTTGTCAAACTTTGCGGATCGCGGCGTCCTGTCCCGGATCGCCGGGCACCGCTCCGGCTGGTCCGGCAAAAGAACCGGATCGAGCCGGAGCGGTGTTCGGCGCTCCATCCGCCTGAAGGCGGGACTTCCAAACGGGGCGTTCCCGTTGTCATGGCATTGAAATTGCGTATCAGGCAACATAGGAGAAGGAAACCAACAATTGGACGCATTAACCGACAGGTATAAACACATGAAATCCATCAACCTCAGCATCTCAGCGGCCCTGGCGGCCCTGGCCGTCATTCTGACGTCCTGTGCGACTCCGCCGCGAGGATTTCAAAACACCGATAGCACGGCGCTGGTCATTGAATCCATGGACACCCAGACCTGCCGGATGATCCAGCCGGCCAACTCGGCCGAAGGAGACATCGACAAGCTGCTGGCCGAGGCGGCGTCATTGTCCCAACACCAGACAGCCGTGATCATTCTTGAGAATTACACCGAGCCCAAGTTTGGCGACGATTTTCGCGACCGGGGCACACCTTTTGTCGTTGGCTTGAAAAACCTCGGATACCAGCGCATTGTATTCCTGCGCGGCGTGGGGGTTGCCAGCCCGGATGGGTTGAACATTCTGGTTGAATACAACTGACCACCAGGGGCTGGCAAAGGTGGCGGGAGGATTCAAGTCTCCACCCAGCAAGTCTGTCATTGTTATATTCATTGAACCATTGGCTCCGACCCACTAACAATCAAGCCACCATGACGGAAGAACTTCAACTGCGCGTCCATGGCGAAGCCTCGCTGCCAACGCTGGTTTACCTGCCCGGCTTGCACGGTGATTGGACGCTCATCGGCGGCTTTCGCAAGGCCATCGGCGCCCGGGTGCGCTTCGTGGAATTCACCTATCCCCGCACCCTCACCTGGTCGCTGGACGATTACGCGGATGCCATCGAATCGGCGCTGGCGCGGAACGGCATCACCGGCGGCTGGCTGCTGGGCGAATCGTACGGTTCCCAGGTTTTGTGGGCGCTGCTCGCCCGCGGAAAATTTCAGGCCCAGGGCGCCATCCTCGCCGGCGGTTTTGTGAAACATCCGATGCGCTGGGCCGTGCGCCTGGCCGAAAAGCTGACCGGCCGGATTTCCGACGCCATGGTCGTCCGCCTGATCTTTGCCTATGCGAAAATCGCCCGCTTCCGCTATCGCCGCTCGCCGGAAACCTTGTCGAACATCGATGAATTCATCGCCCGCCGGACGGGGTCCGACCGCCGGGCCGCGCAACACCGATTGCATTTGATCGCCGAAAACGATCCGCGGCCCATTGCCCGGCGGACGACCCTGCCGGTCTTTGGCCTTACCGGCGTCCCCGATCCCATCGTGCCCTGGCCGTGGGTGCGGTACTGGCTCAAAAGGAACTGCCCCGCCCTGCGCGATTACAAGCTCATCTGGAGCGGCGACCACAACATCCTCAGCACCTCCCCCCGGGAATCCACCCGGCAGGTGTTGGAATGGATGAGGCAACCTCCGCTAAAACCAGCCGGCGGCAACTGACACCGGCGGTGGCGAAATTGCCGGAAAAAGGCAGTTTTTTTCTTTTGGAACGCGGGCTTCAACCCGCATCAACGTGCAAATCGCTTTGAATGGTGAAGCGGCATAAATGCCGCGCCCCGCAAATGAGGCCACGACCCGGAAGAAGCACCTTGAAAATCGGGAGCCGGAAATTCTATGGCTTGATCAAGCGGAAGAACAAATTCCCGGTCGGCGGGGTGAGGTTCAGATAGTTCGTGCCATTGACAGTGGTCACGCCACCGCTGGCCGACCAGTTTGCGGGCACGGCGACATCACTGTTCTGCTGCAGGCTCCACCCGGGGGACACGAGCCAATAGACCGTCACCGTGTTGCCGGAATGATTGAGGTAAAGTGTCGGCGCGCCGGGCGTTTGCACCACGGAAATCAGCGCCCAGAAACCGCCGGTCAGCGAATAATTGCCGCCGGTCATCGGCCCGCCGGCATCGTGCTGGCCGATGGTGCCGCTGACCGTGTAGGTGGCGCTGGTGCTGGTGCCGCCCCCCCCGGCGATTTTGTACCAGCTGATGGAATACGGCTGGGCAAAGCCCAGTGCCGGCAGCAGGAGGCTGAACAACAAAACGAGTTTTTTCATAGGCGCCTCATCTATTTGTTTGCAACAAGGGATTGTACCATTTGCTCCAATTCATTCAAACGTTTTTCGAGCGCAGCCACCCGGCCGGCCTTTTCCTTCAATTCCTGAATCTCCGTGTCCTGCTCGTTCAGCTTCTGGTTCAAACCCTGGATCGCCGCCAGTGCCACGCCACCTTCGTCCACGACCGAGATGTGCGTGTCATCGCCGCCGTTCAGACCGAACGCCGCCTGGAAATCCTGCGCCACCGGACCGATGTGCTTTTTGTCCGCGCCATCGTCCCGGTAGTTCCACTCCGTCACCGGCAATGACGTCACCTTGGACAGAACGGCTTCCGCGTCCAGCACCGTAAAATTCTCCTTGGCGTTGCGGTCGCTGGTGAGGGCCACGCCCTTGCTGTAAATCGTCCCGTCGTTGGTGATGGTGACGACGAACGACGCGGCGTTGCCAAACTCGGCGATGAGCCCTTTGCCATTGGACGACACGCTCAACGCGCCGTCCAGATTGGTGCCGCCGTCGCACACCACGCGCAAGGCTGGGGCCGCGTTGGTGGCGGTGCTGGTGTTTTCAAACCAACCCACGGAACCTGCCCAGCCGGAGTTGCCGCTGGGTGGCGTCCGATTGCCCTGCACATACAGGGATGCGCCATTGGGATTGTTCATGTTGATGCCCACGCCACCACTGGCCCGGATAAGAAACTGGTTGTTGGCGGTGGAGGCGAAATCCGCGAATGTTGAATCGGCCCAGACGAACGCGCCTACATGAATTGCCTTGGCTTGGCGGCCCGCGGCCAGCGTCCAGGCGGTTGTCGCTGCGGAAGCATCGCCCATCGCCGTCGAGAAAATGCCGCTGGCCGCGGTGCCACTTCCCATCGCGGTGGAGTCAGTGCCGCTGGCCGTGGTGAAGATGCCCATCGCAGTCGATACGCTCCCGCTGGCAGTGCTCGAGTCACCCATCGCAGTCGAACCACTGCCGCTGGCGATGGTTCCTAGCCCCATGGCGGTCGAATAAGGGCCGTTGGCCGTGGTGTTATATCCCATCGCACCGGCGTAGTCGCCCGCAGCAACGTTGCCGGAGCCGCCACCGATAAAGGCCCAGGTGGTATCATTGGAAATCACGTTATTCTGTCCTCCGACAATGACCGACCGGAAGGCGTTGCTGGCGATCAGATTGTTCAAGCCATTGCCGATCACCGAGTGGTCTGCCCCGGATTGGATCCAATTTCCACTTCCACCACCAATGCTGCTATAGTCGGCTGAAACCCGGTTCGTGGAGGAACCGCCCAGGGAATTAGTCGCGCCACCACCGGCGATCACCGCGCCTGTCACTCCGGCGTCAATCACATTGGCCGGCGAACCGCCAATGATATTCGGCGAGTCCGAGGCATTGGCCGTCAACAGCAAAGCCCGCTGGCTGCTGACCCGGATTTCCACCGCTTGATTATTCGTGCTGCCGAAGAATTGGCCGGGCGCGACGTTGTTGCCACCAGTCTGCCAGAAATTCGTCGCGTTCAACCCATTCAAGGCTACCGCATTTACACCCGTCAACCCGGCACCACTGCCGGTGAAACTGTTGCCGGCATTGTTCATTGTCACCACGTTGCCATAGGTGCCGCTCAAGCTGCCATTCGGCACGGTGCCGCTGATGCCCGCCGCATTGGCATTCTCCGCATAAATCGCATAGGGCGTCGGCGTCAATGGCTGGCGTGGTGTCAAGGTGATGAAACTGCTGGACAAATTGGTCTCCACAGCAATTTCCAGCCAGTTGCTCTGGCCGGTAAAGGCGCCGGAACCAAAATTAACCAGCACCGTGAACAGCCCGTTGGTGACGTTGACGGCATTGTTGGTCACCGGCCCATCGATGGCGACACCGCTGGTATTGGTGTTGAACAGGGAGAACGTCAGGTTATAGGTGCCGCTGGCGGGGCTGGCGCCGTCATTGAGCCGGCCCTGATAGGTAAACGCCGTGCCCTGGGCGTGGACGGTCGAGAGCGTTAGAAATGTCAGTGCGATGGAGGTTAGGGTTGATTTGATTTTCATGACCATATTCCTTTCAATTCGATTTCTGATTAAGAACGATCTGTTCCAGCACGACGAGACGTTGTTTCAACTCCGTTACCTCCGTTTCCTTCTGTTTCAATTCCACCCGCTGTTCTTCGACTTTCTCGTTCAAGCCCTGAATCGCCGCGAGCGCCACGCCGCTTTCATCCACGGTGGCGATGGAAACATCATCCGCGCCCAGGCCGAACGCCGCATGGAAATCCTGCGCCACCGGACCGAGATGCTTCTGTTCCGGCTGCGCCTTGTAACTCCACGTCGTCACCGGCAGCGCGGCGACCCGCGCCAGCACTGCCTGCGCGTCCACGCCGGCAAAGCCCTGCTTGAGATTGCGATCCGAGGCGTTGATCCAACTGCTGCCGTCGCAACGGGCGTTGACCACCATCAGCTTGTTGGTCGGGTTGAGCGTGCCGATGCCCACGTTGCCATTGGTGGAAATGCAGAGCCGGGTCGTGGTGTTGTTCTGCACGAAGGCCAACCCATTACCGGCAATGCCAATCTCCGGCGTGTAGTTATAAACCACCGCCCACCTGATGCTGTTGGCGCCAAACGCGCCGTTGCGCGCTGTGCTGTGGAAATGGATACCGCCATAGCCACCGGACGCGGTCATGTTGGTTGGGAAATTCAGGGCCAATCCCTCGTTGTAACCAAGGGCTTGAGCGTCCAGGCGCGTATCCCCATTGACGCATAAGGCATTTCCCACAGGAGTGGCGGTATTGATGCCGACTCCTCCGGCGGCGCGCAAAAGGAACTGATCGTTCGCGGTCGAGGCAAACACAGCGTTCTGCGAATCGGCCCAGACGAAAGCGCCTTGATGCAACGCCTGCGCCTGTTGTCCGGCGGCGAAGCTATAGTTACCGGCGGCGAGATTTTCGAGACCTCCGGGAATCGTCGCATAGGAAGCGCTGTCACTGATCATGTTGCCGAGGCCGCCGCCGATCGTCGAAGAGGAAGCGGAGGGTTGAATTCTATTGTCACCGCCGCCGCCGATCGTCGAAGAGGAAGCATTGAGTAGAATTATGTTTTGGTAGCCGCCGCCAATTGTCGAAAATTGCGCGGCGGAGTTGATATTGTTGCCGAGGCCGCCGCCAATTGTCGAAAATTGCGCGGCGGGATGAATCACATTGTTTTGGCCCCCGGCAATCGTGCTGCAGGCGGCCCCGCTTTGAATCAGATTTTCATCGCCCCCGCCGATGCTAGAGGAGCCAGTACCCGTTTCGTTTGTGTTGAGAGTCCCGCCGGCGATGGTAGCCGCGCCAGCGTTGATCCCGATATTGTTTTGAAAGCCGCCGGATATGACTGCATAGAGAGAGTTGCTCTGAATCACATTCAGCGTTCCGCCGCTGATGACCGACAAATCAGAACCTGACTGGATTAGGTTGTTGGTCCCGCTGCCGATGAATGAGAAATCGGCAAGGTTGGTTTGCCGCAGTCCACTTCCAATGAACGAGAATTGTCCAGGGGCAATACTGTAAGCACCATCCACCACAGCGCTGAACGAGCCAGCCTGCGCTCCATGTCCCGCGCCGATGAAGGCATAATCGCCCGCGGCCTGATTCAGCGACGCGCTGGTGCCGCCGCCAGCGATGACCACGGCGTGAAAACTTCCGGCACTGTTTTGATAATAGCCGCCGATGAGATTTGGTGCGGCGCCGCCGGTCGGCTCGATCCGCAGAGCGCGCTGGCCATTGACGTGAATCTCTAACGGCTGATTGTCCGAGGTGCCCAGAAAATTTGGACCGGCGGTCGTGCCCCCGTTGCCGGTGGTTTGCCAGAACCCGGTGGCCCCCACGCCGCCCAGGGTCAGCGCGCTGACATTGGCCAATCCACTGCCATCACCGCTGAAACTGTTGCCGGCGTTGTTGAACGTGACTGCGCTGCCATAGGTGCCAGCAGCAAGCCCGTTGCTCACGACGTTGCCCGCCGTGATCGCGTAAGGTGTGGGCGTCAATTTCTGGCGCGGAGCCAGTGTGACGTATGCGCCGTTGCCGTTGGTGCGCACGTCAATTTCCAGCCAGCGGTCAGGCCCGGTGAAAATGCCCGGCTGACCGAGATTGATCGTCACGGTAAACACGCCGTTGCTGACGGGGGCCGCGGAATTGGTCTGGTTGGCGAACCCGTCAACCGTTCCGGTGGGCGACCCATAGATGGCGAACACAAAATCATACGCGCCGTTGGCGGGATTCGTGCCGGAGTTGAGCCGCCCTTGATACGTGAACGCCGTGCCTTGGGCGTGGGCGGTTGAGAGTTGGTAGTTGAGGGTTGAGAGTAACAACAGGGTTGCGAGAAGTTTGAGTTTGATTTTCATGGCTGGCTCCTTTCAATTTCTTTTCATGGTTATTCTCAAAACGCTTGGATGATTCCTTCGTGGCTGAGGGGCAGGAACTGGCCGTTGCCCAGGTATTGCAATTCAATGGCCGAGTTTTGATTCCCCAATAAGTAACCCGCCGCGCCAGTCGTCGTGCTCGGCACGCTGCTGAGAACCGAAGTGTAAATTTGACCGGCAGAAACCGCCGCGACGAGTTTGGTTCCATCCGCCGAGGACGCGACGGGTTGCCAATTCCGACTGCTGTCACGCGGCGTCCACGTCACGCCAGAATCGGTGGACGTATAAAGTTGACCACCAAAAACCGTCGCGACAAGTTTGGTTCCATCCGCCGAAGAGGCGACGGATTGCCAATTCCGACTGCTGTCGCGCGGCGTCCACGTCACACCAGAATCGGTGGACGTATAAAATTGACCGAGAAAAACAGCCACCACGAGTTTGGTGCCATCTGCCGAGGACGCGACCGATTGCCAATTCCGGCTGCTGTCGCGCGGCGTCCACGTCACGCCCGAATCGGTCGAGGTGTAAATTTGACCGCCACTACTCACCGCCGCGACGAGTTTGGCGCCATCCGCCGAGGACGCGACCGACTGCCAATTCCGACTGCTGTCGCGCGGCGTCCACGTCATGCCCGAATCAGTCGAAGTGTAAATTTGACCGCCATTCACGGCCGCGACGAGTTTGGTGCCATCCGCCGAGGACGCGACGGAAAACCAACTCCGGCTGCTGTCGCGCGGCGTCCACGTCACGCCCGAATCGGTGGAAGTGTAAATTTGACCGGCATAAACCGCCGAAACGAGTTTGGTGCCATCCGCCGAGGACGCGACGGCTTCCCAACCCCGGCTGCTGTCGCGCGGCGTCCACGTCACGCCCGAATCGGTGGAAGTGTAAATTTGACCGCCACCCACCGCCGCGACGAGTTTGGTGCCATCTGCCGAGGACGCGATGGAGTCCCAACTCCGACTGCTGTCGCGCGCCGTCCAAGTGGTTCCGATGTTTCCGGCAAGATTCGCAGCCAGTACGGATTGACCGGCATTTTGAGCTATTTTCCACCCCCCCGCGCCGACGCCGGAGATGCGCACGAGATCGCCCACGTTCGGCGAAGCCGGCAGCGTGACCGTCACAAGAGAATTGTTTGTGAGCAAATAGCCGGTTTTCGGCTGCGCCAGTTGGCTCGCGCCTTGAACCAACTGCCATGGCAAGGCGCCATTGCCCGAAATCGTACCGTTAACGGTCAGGCCGCTGGGGTTCAGCCGCATTAATTCGACACCGCCAGCGCCGGGGTCGTCAGTGGCGTCACTGTGGGTGCCTCCTTCGAACCATGCAAAGCCGCCACCGGGAAACGAATTGTCCGTCCGAAAATACAATCGGTAGCTTTGCACGCCGATGCCGTAAGCCGCGCTGTAGAGATTGAACATCTGGCGCGTCGTTGCGCCGAAGGAAAGCGTGGCCGGTGGACTGATGATGACGTTGCCAAAACTGTTGCTGCCGGAGAAAGTCTGTCCGTTCCCATTCAGCAGCGGGACATTTGCGGAGAGCCGCGCGTCCGCCAGCGTGCCGCTGGAAATGTTGCCGGCGTTGAGCGACGTCATATTAGCGCCGCTGCCGGAAAAAGAACTGGCCGTGACCGTTCCCGAGAAATTCGGGCTGGCAGGCAGCGCGCCGTTGGCAATCGTCCCGCTCAAGTTGCTGGCCGTGTTCGCAAAAATCGCGTAAGGGGTCGGCGTTAATTGTTGTCGCGGAGCAAGCGTGGCATATGCGCCGTTGCCGTTGGTGCGCACGTCAATTTCCAGCCAGCGATCAGGCCCGGTGAAAATGCCCGGCTGACCGAGATTGATCGTCACGGTAAACAAGCCGTTGCTGACGAGGGTCGCGGAATTGGTCTGGTTGGCGAACCCGTCAATCGTTCCGGTTGGCGACCCATAGATCGCGAACACAAAATCATACGTGCCGTTGGCGGGATTCGTGCCGGAGTTGAGCCGCCCTTGATACGTGAACGCCGTTCCCTGGGCGTGGACGGTTGAGAGTTGAGGGCTGAGGGTTGAGAGCAACCATAGCGCAATGAGGACAATATGAATTCGGAGTTTCATGGCATTTCCTTCCTTTACGAGCAACCGGCCGTTTTTACGCCTTACTTTTATAATAAGCAAGCCGCATGTTGCCGTTCGGCTAAAGAAAATCGGCCGGCCCGGGGAGGAGGGAACTTGTGGAATTGGCGGGCGGGTCAGAGGATGCCCGCGCGAAATTAAGCGGACGGTTTGAGAATTGCTTGTGCAGATTTCCGGACGGCTTCGACGAGTTCGCGTGGTTTCACCACCGTGGCGTCCCCACCCCAGCTCAGCACCCAGCGCTCGATTTCCTTCAGACTGGAGAGCTTCATCCGCAACTCGACGCCTCCGCCCTTCAAATCGCGAAGCTGCTGCGATCCGTGCCATTTCTTTTCGCGGATGAAATCGGCGACGCGGGCGTTGAACCGGAGAACGACCTCGTATTGGCCCTCGCCGGAATAGACGCCAAAGCTACCGCGCAGGCGTTCCTCAAGCGAGAATTTCTGCGGGCGCTCGAAGGTCCGGCCGGTTGGCTTCACGGCCTGCACGCGCACCGGCACGAAGGTGCGGATGTCCTTGCGCGCGTGGTCGTAGGCGAACAGGTACCACTCGCCGTTGATGTTCGCCAGGTGATACGGGTCCACCAGGCGCGGCTCGGTCTTTTGCTGGCCGGGCTTGCGGTAGAGCAGCTCGATTTGTTGTCGTTGCGCGGCCGCCCGGGCCAGTGCATCGAAAATCTCCAGGTTCAGGATCGGCTCGGCCCGCGTACGGAAGGAGATCGTCTGTTCGACGCCAGCCAGATTGAGGGAGATGGTGTCGGGCAGCGCCTGCTCCATTTTCCGGATGGCGCTGAGGAGCGGTTTCTCGAAACTTGTGCCTCGATACTGCTGGAGCGCCTTTTCGGCGACGATCAGCGCGAACAATTCGCCCTCGGTGATCTGGATGTTCGGGAAGGCGCTGACCTCCCCGGTATAGCGGTAGCCGATGCGCTGGGCGTCGTATTCAATCGGCAGGCCGAGCCGGTCGCGCATGAACTCGATGTCGCGGTGGATCGTCTTGGTGGCGACCTCGATTTCGCGGGCGAGGACGGAGGCGTTGGGAAATTTGCCGGATTGCAGCGCCTGGTGGATGCGCAACATCCGCTCCAGCGGCGGACGCGAATGCAAGGAAATGGGTTTGTCGGACGAATTCATCATTCTTAGTCATTCCATATCCATATGCGAATGATTTTAACAATCCCTTGTGCCAGTCAACTCGCAAAAGACCGAACCGATCCCGGCCTTATTAATCATATTTCTCAAGAACCTTGAGGATCATTCGTGAAACAAATTGTTTGCGGCCTTCAAAAGCAATTCAAATGAATTCGGGAATGGCATTGCTGGTACCCGGCCCCGATTGGCCCGGCTAATCCAAGCGGTCTTGAGTCTGCCGCCTGTTTTTTTATTGATTTGGATTTTGTTTTTTCTTCAACGCGAAGAAAATTGCCGTGGGTGGAATCACCACAAACGCAAGCAGCACCCAGGTTACAACGTTTCTAGGCGCCACACCCAGCGCATCTATTCTCGGCCCTTGCTTGAGTCCATATTCGGCTTGGGCCAGAAGAACGGGGTCATCGCCTGACTTCCAGAATTCGCCGGCGTTAAGCGAGTATTCGGCATACCGGAATATTCTGGTTTTGCTCAACCTTCTATAGCGATAATCTTCGACGCAGGTGGCTGCGGCAGCGGGTTGAAGGACTCTTTCCACTGCGTCGTGCACTTTTACCGATGTCACTTTTATTTCCGCGATCTTAATTGGATAAGCAAATAGGGAGGATGATTTTGCGGCGTTCGTCAGCCCGTAATAATAGATTATGAGTTTCGAAGCCGCCGGAATGGCCATTCCGTTAGTTTGGGTCCATGCCGCGCAGTGATAGCGAGCCACCACAAAACCCGCGGGAATGGTCTTCTTGATACTGAGACCTGTTTTAAAGTGATTCCGTTCCATTGTTCCCACAGGGTAATCCACTTCTGATCGCAAAGACTCTTCCTTATCATTTTGATCGAGCGTCCGGTCGCGCACCATTTTGCAGTCCTCGAGGAATCTTCCATCTGGAGAGGTGGTCATGATCCAGTTGTAGCCGTAGGCGTTAGGATGGTTCCGGGGATATTCCCAGGGCAAAGGAATCTCTCTCAACCCCATTTTGTTGGTGCTGACGGTTGGTGGAGACAAGCCATAAGCCATCCACAAGGCGGCAATCCCCAGCGGGTCGTCCCGGCCAATTTCAAAAAATTGTGATCTGCGTATGGTGACCAGATTCGTACCTGTCGGAGGAATATCGAAGTAATAGTTACCAGCCTGAGGTTCCGCCGTATAAATGTTGGTGCCGTCCCAGACGATTTCTTCCCGCCATCTTTTGTCGAAAAGGTTGGTGGCGCGGATGATCCAGGTATCTCCCGAAAAAATCACCGTAAAACTGCTGTGTGATTCCTGATTCGTATACGGAGCACCAGTTCTAGGGTTGCCTGCCTTTAGATTCAGTTCCCCGGCGATTTCAACCGATTTCTGCCCCAAGGCCACCTGTGGCAGGAGTGCCATTGCGAAAAGCAAGGGTAAACTCCTGACAACTCGACGTCGCAATTTGCAAAGCATTCGAATCAGCCAGGGCAATGTTGTCATCGTTAACAGAGACAAAGCCAGAATCGGCAGCACTTTTTCCTGGGTTTTGCTCAGATGAAGCAATCTTCCCAAAATGCCGAGGCAACCGCATTGAGTGCCGCCTACAAAGTAGAAAGCCCAGCGATACCACAGGATCACCCCCACAAACGTCAGGATCACGATATTTACTGCATCACGTCCGCGAAACCTCAAACATAATAAACCGGCAACCGCTTCGAACAAACCCGCAATCAAATACATGGTTTTGTTGGAAATCACCGGGAAAACCGGGTTCTGAAGCTTATGTGAGATGTCAGGAACCTGTAAAAAAGCAAAATGTGACGCTGCGAAAAGCAATAGGATAGTTGCGGCGATTAAATGGAGCACAGGATAGAGGCTCAATTTAGTGCCAGACTGTTTGGTGCCAACGTTCACATTGATTACATTCATTATCCCCCATGCTGAGACAGCCCCGCAAACCGAAATAAATTCACCAACCCCTGTTTCTGCAGAAAAACAAGAATCTGATCTCTCAAAATACTAATGGAAACCCTGCACACTTCAAACGTGCACGGCTCCCCCACTTTGTCTGTCTTAACAATGATCTAATCAAAAACATTCACACATCGTGGGTGGACTGACCGCACACCCCTCCGGGCAGGGGTCTGACAAATAGATTATAGTGCATACATGCGAAGGGTCGTGGGGGCTGCAATGGGCACCTTCGTTTGTACATTTAGCGTCACACTGAACAAAGGTGGGATCAATCCCATATGCCATCGCTATGGCCATACCCGCAACCACAATACAAAGTGTAACTGCCACTTGTTTCATTCTTTTCATAACATATTTTTGCGTTTGAATTTGTTTGATGTATCCCATTCCATTTCTTGAATACCACACTACCAACCATAGCTGTTTACAGATTAGAGAATTCAATACAGCGCGCTTCCTTGAAAAGCAATAAGAAACAGTCCGTATTTTCGCTTTATTTTTCTTGCTGGATTTTCATTTACGTTACGCCCGAAGCCGCCGGTGCATAGAGCAATGGGTCCTGCCGGTAGAATTCCTTCAATTGGGCGTACAAGGCCGGATGCCGTTCCTGCAGCCGGCCGGGCCGCTCGAAAAAACATTCCGTGGCCACGGCGAAAAATTCCGCCGGATTCTGGGCGCCATAGGTGTCCAGAACCGTTTCCTGGCCGTACTCGGCCGCGCGGCGAAGCTGCTGGAATTCCTCGCTTAAGACCCTGGCCCACGTCCGATAGCGCTGGAGGGTCTGGGAAAAAGTAGCCCCGGCGAGGAGCGGAGCCCCGTCGGCGACACCGTCCTCCTGGTCGAGCTGATGGGCAAATTCATGCAGGACCACATTGCCGTGCTTGTTGAGTTCCATGGCCCCGGCAATGGCTCCATCCCATGACAGGACCGCCGCCCCGTGAGGCCAGGATTCGCCTCCGCGCGCCTGATGTCCTTCGACAATGGTCCGGCCGTCACTTTCCAGACGCCACGTTTTGGCGATGTAGCTGGAGGGATAGACCAGGATGCTGCGCAGGCGGGGATAACACTCCATGTCCCGATGCAGCAGCAACAGGCACGCCTGCGCCGCAATCAACACCCGGACTTCGTCAGTGATTTCCTGCCCGCCGCAGCCTTCGAATTGTTTCTCCTCCAGAAAAACCTAGATGAGGCCCTCGAGCTCGCGGCAGTCGTCCGGAGCCAGGCGGGAATACATGGAATAACGGCGCCGAAGAAGTTCGCGCCACCCGGAAGGGAACGGCCGGCGGCGGATCCGGTCCCGGCGGCGTTGTTTGAGAAATCCGAACATGCCCGTTCCACCGCACGCCCGCGTTCCTGCTCAACTGCCCTTTTCCAGCTTCGCCAGCAGTTCGTCGTTGGTCTTGTGCTTCTTGAGCGCGGCGGTGAGGGTTTCCATTGCTTCGATGGGGTTCAGGTCCACCATCATGCGGCGCAACTTGCGGATGGCTTCAATCTGTTTCGGGGAATAAAGCTTCTCCTCCTTACGCGTGCCGCTCTTGGGAATGTCGATGGCCGGATACAAACGGCGGTCGGACAGCTTGCGGTCGAGGATCAGCTCCATGTTGCCGGTGCCCTTGAATTCCTGGAAGATGAGCTCATCCATGCGCGACCCGGTATCCACCAGCGCCGTGGCCAGGATCGTCAGCGAGCCGCCGTTTTCGATCTTGCGGGCGGAGGCGAACATCTTGCGGGGAATTTCCAGCGCGCGCGCGTCCACGCCGCCGGTCATCGTGCGGCCGCTGCCGCCATGAACACTGTTGTAGGCGCGGGCGATGCGCGTGAGCGAATCCATCAGCACGAAAACGTCCTTGCCCGATTCCACAATGCGCCGGCAACGCTCGATCATGAAGCGCGAAAGCCGGACGTGCGTTTCCAGGTCCTGGTCGTTCGACGACGCCACCACCTCGGCCTTGACCGAGCGCTGGAAGTCGGTGACCTCCTCGGGCCGCTCATCGATGAGCAGCACGAGGGCGTGGACTTCGGGATGGTTGGTGGTGATGGCGTTGCAGATTTGCTTGAGGATGGTGGTCTTGCCGCTACGCGGCGGGGAGACGATCAGGCCGCGGGTGCCCTTGCCGATGGGCGTGACAAGGTCAATGACGCGCGTTTCGATCAGGTCGGGGCTGGTTTCGAGCTTGAACTTCTCGATCGGGTCAATGGTCGTGAGGTTTTCAAAGCGGACGGCCTTGGTATATTCCTCAAACGGCATCTCGTTGACCTTGTCCACCGACTTGAGCTGGGGGCTCGTGCCGCGATGCGGCGGCTGCGTCGGCCCCTCGACATGGCTGCCCTCGCGGAGGAAGCTGCGCCGGATGGTGTCGGGCGTGACAAAAATGTCGGTGGGCTTGGGATGAAAGTGATTGGCCACAGTGCGCAGGAAGCCGAAACCCTTTTCGGAAATTTCCAGGTAACCGGAACCGTAATTGGACGATTTATCGTCGTTGTTATTGCCGCTGTCTGGACTGCTCATATTGTATGTACGCGAAGGCAGGAATTATCCCGAAACCAGTTTTGAATTTTTGAATCTTGGGAGGCAACCCCGCTAAAACGAGGTCCTTAAAACCTTCGACACCCAATGATTACGGGCTAACCCGCCAAGTGCAACACTTTTTTTCAAGAAAATGCAGCATGGGAATGCCGGCGCATCGGGCGGGTGACAGGCCATTTCCCGTCATTCCACCGCTCCTTCATCCCGCCTGCTTTATCCGCCCACTTCGGCCTTCGCCTCGGCGGCCAGCGGCGTGCTGAGATAACGTTCGCCGGTGGACGGGGCGATGGTCACAATGACCTTGCCTTTGTTTTCCGGACGTTTGGCCACCTCAATGGCCGCCCAGACATTCGCACCGGACGAAATGCCGCACAGAATCCCCTCCTCCTTCGCCAGCCGGCGTGCCATGGCAAACGCGTCGTCGTTCGCCACCGGGATGGATTCCTTGATCAGCGGATTGCCCTTCTCGTCCTTCAAATGGAGGTTCCGGGGAATGAACCCGGCGCCCAATCCCTGGATCTTATGCGGGCCCGGCTTCAACGGCTGGCCGGCCAGCGTCTGGGAAATGACCGGCGAATCCTTCGGATCCACCGCAATGGCTTCAAACGACGGCTTGCGCGGCTTGATCACTTCCGCGCAGCCGGTGATGGTGCCGCCCGTGCCCACGCCCGCCACCAGGATGTCCACCTTGCCGTCGGTATCGGCCCAGATTTCCTCCGCCGTGGTCCGGCGATGAATGTCCACATTGGCGGGGTTTTCAAATTGCTGCGGAATCCAGGAATTGGGCGTTTCCTTGGCGAGCTGTTCGGCCCGGGCAATGGCGCCTTTCATGCCTTCCGCGCCGGGCGTGAGCACCAGTTTCGCGCCGAGCATGGCCAGCAGCGTGCGGCGCTCCACGGACATCGTTTCCGGCATCGTGAGGATGAGCTTGTAGCCTTTCGCCGCCGCGACGAACGCCAGCGCGATGCCGGTGTTGCCGCTCGTCGGCTCGATGATGATGGTGTCCTTCTTGAGGGTGCCGCTCTTCTCGGCGGCCTCAATCATGGCCATGCCAATGCGGTCCTTGACACTGCTGAGCGGATTGAAAAATTCGCACTTGAGCAGGATGGTGGCTTGCAGGCCGGCGGTGACCTTGTTCAATTTGACCAGCGGGGTGTGCCCGACGGTTTCGACGATGTTGTTGTAGATGCGTCCCATAGAAATCGTTTCAAAACTCGTTTAATTGTTCGTGTTAGTCAAGATTGTGATGAGTTTCGAGTCAGGGCAAGAATTTTTTTGCCGGTGAGAATGGCTGCTCCGCTCAATAAACCAACACCAGCACCGCCACCTTTGTAGGAGTCGAGGTCCCGAGACGAAAATCAATACATCAACACCGGCCTCGCTACGGAAGAAATCTTGACGCAAAAGCACAAAGGCGCGAAGCCGCAAGGCTAATATCTTCGTTTCTTTGCACCCTGGCGTCTTTGCGACTTTGCGTTAAACCCGGTCGTTATTCAACAGACGAGGACGAGAACGGCCGCATCCGGCGCCGACTTGACCACCCCCTCAAACTTCCGGTCAGCCGTGATTGGCGCTTTGAGCCTAGCGGAAACGGCCGGCACGGATTCGAGGAAGCTTAACAGCAGACTGCTCTTCATCGCATAATTGACATTCTCCGGCAACGCCCCGCTCGCCGCCAGCGCCGCCGACGCATCCAGCTTGGCTGAGACAATGCCGATGATGTTGCCCCGGTCAACCGCATCCAGGCACTGCCAGTTGCACGGGAGCCCCCAGCTTCTTGCGCCACGGATTATTGAGGATGTAAAATCAGGATTTTTCAAATGCGCCGCACATCTGCCTCCCTTCGAAGTTCGGCGTTCGATGTTGAATGTTCGAGGTTTACCTCCTCCCTTAAAAACCATAAGTCCCCGCCCAATCCCGCAGAGCGGGATCAGACGGGGACAAATGGGGGATGGGAGTGCGCCAAGCTCTCTTTCCCGTGCCGACATTAGGCGCGCCCCTTTCGGAGGCTGTCAGCTTCCCGACGCCATTCTCCACGGCAAGCGGAGTCATCGGCCTCGTGGCAGGGCCGTCCAGCACTTTGCAGCCACTGGATTTCGAGTGAGGCTTTTCAGCCTGCTTGACTGATGGTTGCGCCACCCGCCAGCAAACCAGATGAAGACACGTCTGTGATTTGCTCTTCGCGTCTTCACCACCTGGCCCCGGGTCAGCCACCGCTTTTGGCGGTGCGTTCGCCCGAAGCCACGGGTCTCGCCTCTTCACTCTCAGGTTGCTTTTCGCTCACAGCCCAGCGGTCCCGCTTGGCCGGATCGCCGGCGCTTGGAAGGTTTTCACGGAACCTGCCGAGTCCCCGTGTCCTTCCCGGCGCGGATGCTCTTTTTGTCCGCCTTTCGGCGGATTTCATTGGGCGGTCTCATTTCATTGACCCCGCCCGAGACATTCGCACCGTGCTGATGCGCAGTCGCAACCGGATACCCTCTGGGTAACTGCGATTCATCCAGGCCCGAAACCGGCCTGAATTACTTGACCCGGCTTGGAGCAGCTTCTCATTGCTCCTCGCCGCCAAGTCCCTCATTCGCGTATGGCACGCGCGAACGTGCCAGAGGAACTGGTGAATTCTGCCTCCTCCGCCTCTTGCGAAACGGTTTCAGAGGAACCGGGCCAACCAGCCTGGTCCGATTTTTCCCCAGTCACCTGGGATTATCCTGGAAACGGACAACTCAATCTTTCGACCTTCGCTGCCCACCTCGTTCTTTCAATGAACTGCGAACATCTTAGCGCAAATCGCCGAATCGACAACGAATTGATATGCACAGCTTGTTCACCAAAAAGCACTTGTGAAGAACGTGTGAGCAACGCAAACCCGCCAATGAAATCAGCGCTGCCGGCGTTTTGCCCAGCCGAATTATTCACCGCTTTTTTTGCCGCAAGTTCCGGCGGTGAAAAAGTTTGTCGTTCGAAAATGAGCCCGTCCGGGAACAAAAACAAAAAAGGCCGCCGGGAAGGGCGGCCTTTTCAATTTTGCCGGAATCCGGCGTCAGGATGCCTTCGGCGCGGCAGGTCTCTTTGCCCAGGCCGCCGCCTTCTTGCGTTTAACGTAGCTGTTCCGGCGTTTGCGTTTTTCAACTTTGTTGGATTGTTTGCCCATAAGTGTCTTTACTTTCTTCGCGTGTTGCGTTTGTGTGGTGTGCACTATGAAAGTTTTAACGCGGCGATTCAACATCTATTTGGCGTTGGCCGTCTTGGTCGGGCTGGCGGCCGGCTGCGCGAGCAGCCCCAAAAAAACGCAAACGGCCGCCTTGCGCGTGCATATCGAAGTGCCCGCCGACGCCTCCGGCACCACCCGGAGTATCTCGGTGCTGCGGTCCGACCCGGTGCTGGTGTCGATCGGCGACAACCCCATTTTGACGGAGGCCAACATGCTCAGCGCCAAGGTGATTGACGCGCAGGGCGGTTTTGCCATCGAGGTGAAATATGATGAAAACGGCACCTGGCTGCTCGAACAATATTCCGCCGCCAATCCCGGCCGCCATTTCGTCATCTTCGGCCAATGGAGCGAAAAGGCGGGTGACGGCCGCTGGCTCGCCGCGCCAATGATCACCCGCCGCATTCCCAGCGGCGTGCTGACGTTCACGCCTGATTGCTCGCGCGAGGAGGCCGATCAAATGGTGGCCGGGCTCAACGAGGCCGCGACCGAAATCCACAAAAAGATGCTGAAATGATTTTTTCCCCTGTCGGCCGCGCCATTTTTTTTGCCGGTGGATGGCTCCTGGGATTGGGCGCCGCTGTTTTCGCCCAGGCACCTTTCCAGTTCCCCACCGCCAACCATGCCCTGTATGTCATCGGCGACGAATTGAAGTTTCTGGCCCCGACCGCGCCGGACAAGCCGTGGACCACCGGCAGCTTCGGCTGCGTGCGCACCGACGGCCGGCAGATGCACGAGGGGCTCGACATCCGCAGCCTCCAACACGACCGGCACGGCGAGCCGACTGATCCCGTCCTGGCCACCGCCGACGGCACGGTGGTCTATTTCAGCGCGAAACCGGCATTGTCAAATTACGGCAAATACGTCGTCATCCGCCATATCATCGAGGGGATCGAGATCTATTCCCTGTACGCGCACCTGAGCGAAATCCAGCCCGGTCTTGCCGTGGGCAAAACCATCAAGGCGGGCGACGTCATCGCCACGATGGGACGCACCTCCAACACCGGCGAAACCATCACCAAGGACCGCGCGCACGTCCATTTTGAACTGAACGTGTTCGTCAACGAAGGTTTTTCCAGCTGGTATCACCGGACCTTTCCCAGCCAGCGCAATGATCATGGCATTTGGAACGGCCAGAACCTGGACGGCCTCGACGCGCGCGAAATCCTGCTCGCCGAACACAACCCGGCCGCGAAATTCAGCCTGCTGAACTTCATCCGCGGCCAGACCGAGCTTTGCCGGGTGCTGGTGCGCGCGACAAATTTCCCTTACCTGAAGCGGTACCCGATGCTGGTCCTGCCCAATCCCGTCGCGCAAAGGGAGGGCGTGGCCGGCTACGAAATCGCTTTGAATTACAACGGCGTCGCCTTTGCCCTGATGCCGCGCGCCGCCTCGGAAATTCATGGCTCGGGCCGGTTCCAGCTGCTTTCCGTCAACGAAAAGGAGGAAAACGCCAATCCGTGTCGCCATCTGGTGGTCCGGCACAGCGGCCGCTGGCAATTGACCGACACCGGCACCCGCGAAATGGAACTTCTGACCTACTGAGCAGGTTTTAGTAGCGGAACATCTTCTTTGGGTTAAACTTCCTTTTGGAAACAGCGTTGATACCCATGAACAGCTTCTGTGGAACGCAGGAATCCGGTCAGGACTGCCTCTCCCGGCCATCCGGCTTCACCCTTATCGAATTGCTGGTCGTCATCGCTATCATCGCCATTCTGGCTGCCCTGTTGCTGCCGGTGTTTTCCCACGCCCGGGAGCAGGCCAAAGGGAGCCAATGCCTGAACAATCTCAAACAGCTTGAACTCTGCTGCCACCTGTATGCGGCGGACAACAGCGATTATCTGGTGCCCAACAATTCGGTTGCGTCCATCAACACCAATGGACTGGACGGAGCCCGGGCCAAGGGCGTGTCGTGGTGTCTGGACCAGAACGCGCGAACGCAGGCGGATGCTTCCACCATCGAGAACGGGCTGCTGTTTCCCTACAACAGCCAGGCGGCCATCTATCATTGTCCATCCGATCAATCCACCCTGGAAACACCCGAGGGACAGAAGCTGTCCGCCTTGCGCTGGCGCAGCTACAACATGAGCCAGTCCGTGAACGGCTATCCCGATTTTGATCCTTTCCTTTTCCTATACATCCCGGCCTGGAAGAAATTTACCGAAATTCGACATCCCATACCGAGCGAACTGTTTGTGTTTATTGACGAGAACGAGGACACCATCCTGGACTCCCAATTCGGGAATCCGCCCGTCGGTTCGTGGGATGTGGGTTATTGGTGGGACATGCCGGGAAATCGCCACAACCAGGGCGCGAACCTTTCGTTCGTTGACGGTCACGTTGAACACTGGAAATGGAAGGTGCCGAAACTCTTCCAATACTGGGTCCAATGGGTTCCGCCGGAAGAAATGCCGGATTATCAGCGCATCCAAAACGGGATGAAACAGTTTTCGGACAATTGATTCGCTTTGGTTTGACTGCCGCGCAATTGGGTTGCCACCCCGCAGCCCGACATCAACCGTTGATCCGCGAGGAACTGGAAATCCGGTTGCAAGACCGGACCCGCCGGCAAGATTCTATTTGCGGTTTCGGCGAACGCGCCTAATTTCTACGAAAAGAGACGCATGCAAAACCACCCGGCACGATCCCGTGGTTGCCGCTGTTTACCCGGCAGAAGAGCATTTTCCTTGATTGAACTGCTGATCGTCATCGCCATCATCGCCATTCTGGCAGCCATGCTGCTGCCGGCGTTGTCCAAGGCCAAACTGAAAGCGCGCGGCATCCAGTGCATGAATAATCACAAGCAATTGGCGCTGGCCTGGAAGATGTACGTGGATGACAGCAATGATTGGCTGCCCTACGCCAGTCATTGGCCGTATGGCCCGCCGTCCCTGGCCGGTGAGAACAAGTTTGCCTGGGTGACCGGACAGATGGATTTCGACCCCAACAATCCATCCAATTGGGATGTGAACGAGGACATCGCCAAGAGTCCCATCTGGTCTTATTGCGGCAAAAACGCTGAAATCTGGAAATGTCCGGCGGATTTTTCCTTTGTGCTGGTCAGTGGCCAAAACCGGCCGCGGGTGCGAAGCATGTCCATGAACTTTTGGATCGGCGGTTTTATCGGGTACGATGGCGGAATGTCCGGCGGAAGTGGCTATGTCAATCCTCCGGGCTACCCCCCCGGAACGCGCGGCGGCAATCCCTGGCGGCTGTATCTCAAAATGGCTGATTTTGTTGCGCCCGGCCCGGCCGACACTTTTTTGCTGCTGGATATGCGTGAGGACAGCATTGATTGGGGCAACTTTGCCACGGACATGCGTGGCTGGCCGGACCACCCGGAACAGGCCGGATTCTACGATCTTCCCGGGAGTTATCATCATCGCGCGGGTGGATTTTCATTTGTGGATGGCCACGCCGAAATCAAACGCTGGATGGATGATCGCACCATGCCGCCGCTCGTCCTGGGCGGACAAGTCGTCGACCAATTGTCCTCCCCAAACAATCCGGACATTTCCTGGTTGCAGGCACACACGACACGCCTGAAATAGCCGGGCTGGGGAAGGCGGAGCGCGGCTGTCCCAGCCGCAGCACGTTTGATAACACAAAAGCCTTGAAATTCGGTGCGCTCATTCAGCTGTCCAGGCTGCTGCGGGCGGGACACCGCGGTCCGTTTCATCCGGGCAACCTGCCCTGCGAATGCATCCAGGTCGGTGAAGCCCACAAGCCGCTTGGTTTCCCCCGCCCGGCCGTCTAACCTGTGCGCGTGTTGCCGGACATCAAATCCCTGACCAGCGACGAATTGAAGACGCAGTTCGCCGCGTGGAAGCAGCCCGCCTACCGCGTCGGGCAATTGCTCGAATGGCTCTATGCCCATCGGGTCGTAGCCTGGGACGCCATGACGAACCTGCCGCGGCCGTTGCGGGAAAAGCTGCGCGAAAGTTTCTCGCTGCAAACGCCCGAACTGGTCCGCCGGCAGGGCGCCGCCACCGCGGAGGGTGAACCGGACACCACCCAAAAATTTCTCTGGCGGCTCCACGACCATTCGCTCATCGAGAGCGTCCTGATTCCCGCCAACCCCGCCCTTTACGGCGACACCAGCGACCGCCACACGCTCTGTGTCTCCACCCAGGTCGGCTGCGCCTACGGCTGCAAATTCTGCGCGAGCGGCCTCGACGGCTGGAAGCGCAACCTCACGCCCGATGAAATTGTCGAACAGGTCCTGGCCATCGAGCGAAGGGCGGCGGGTGACAAGGGTCGCGTGCCGGAAACCGGAGCTGCGTCACCCGTCACCCGTCACCCGTCACGGGTTGTTGATAATCTGGTCGTCATGGGCATGGGCGAGCCGCTGGCGAACTACGACAACCTGCTCCAGGCGCTGAAAATCCTGAATGCACCCTGGGGCGGCGGCATCGGCGCGCGCAAAATCACGATTTCCACCAGCGGCCTCGCGCCGCAAATCCGCCGGCTCGCCGCCGAGCCGATGCAATTTCGCCTCGCCATTTCCCTGCATGGCGCGACCGATGAGGTGCGGAACCGGATCATGCCGGTGAACCGCAAATATCCGCTCAAGGAACTCATTGCCGCGTGCGAGGAATATCAGGGGCAAAAAGGCCGGATGATCACCTTGGAATACATTTTGATTGCCGGCGTGAATGATGCGATTGAGCAGGCCAGGCCGCTGGCCGCGCTGGCCAAAAAGCTGTTTGCCAAGGTGAATTTGATTCCCTACAACCGGGTCGAAGGCCTGCCGTGGGAACGGCCGGCGGAAGCGGTTTGCGAGGCCTTCCAGGCCGCGCTGGAGAAACAAAAGGTCCCCACCACGCTCCGCCGCGAAAAAGGCCATGATATCGATGCGGCCTGCGGCCAGTTGCGGTTGAAAACGGAACGGGAATTAAAAACAGTTCCCGCCTGATGTCAGGGGGCGGCCCCGCCCGGCAATCCGGTTTTGCGCCGGTAAATGGTGATGGGTTCCGACGACAACGCCGGCGGAAGGTTTGAACCTTCACCCCAGCGGGAAACCAGATTCCCGCCGGGATCAAAACCGACCAGGCCGATTCGTTCGTAATGTTCGCGGGCGTATTGCTCGAACCAGTCGGCGAGGTAGCGCGGCGAACCGGGTTTCGGCAGCCACGACAGATAATGGGGCACCTGCACGAGGAATTCCGGGCGATTCATTTCGATTTCCCGCGCCATGTCGCGTTGCATCTCCAGCGCGTGCGGTTGCGACTCCATCAGCGCATACGTGTAGATGTAGCCGGTCGCCGAACGGCGGTGCGCGTAAAAATAAATTTCCGGCTCCGATCCCATGACCGCCAGCCGCGCGCCGCTGGCGGAATTTTCCCGCACCAGCTTCCCCGCGGCGATGGCCTCGACGAACGGGTTTTGCAGGTAGGAAGAATCCTGGCGGACCGGCATGGCCGGCTGCTGGAAAAAAATCCTGGCCTGGTAAAAAACCATCCAGCTCAGCGCCAGGCCAAAGGCCATGACCGGCAAACTCCTGAAAACATCGGCAAACCAGGCCGGGCGCCAGGCCGATTGCAGGGCGGCCACCGACATGCCCACCAGCAGCGCAAAAGCCGGCAACACCAGGATGAAGTAATGCCCCCGAAAAAAAAAGCCCGCCGAGGTGCCCAAAAATGAGAACAGCCAGAGTGCGACCGTGAACCACATTGGTTTTCGGCAGGTCCGCTGACCGGCCGCCGCCAGCAAACCGGCCAGCGTCAGCGCCCAGAGGCCGATAGACAGGTCGCGGGTTTGCCGGAGATGGTCGAATAAATAATCGTGGATTCCCGTTCTTATGGGCATCTCGCCTTCATAAGCGCGCGCATAAACCACCGTCCAGAACCAGAACCGGTCAAAAACGCCGGCGGCCGCCAGGTACAGGCAGGTCAGGCCGTACGGCAAAATCAGGCCGGCTCCGAAGGCCAGCATCTTGCAGGCAAACCGCCTTGAGAAACATTCGCGGCGCAGCACCGCCGCCCACAGCAAAAAAGCAAAACCGAAAAGTCCGAAGCAGATTCCCTGTTGTTTCATCAAAAAGGCCACGCCCAAAAGCAGCCCGCTCGCGCAACCGGTTTTCAAACCGCCGGTTTCGTTCGCCTTGAGCAGCAACAGAATTCCCGGCACGGCAAACAGCACCACGAAATGATTGGCGTCCGTCGCCAGCCCCCCCACCGCCGGGCTCAAGGTCATGACGGCGTAACTCACGCCCGCCACCACCCCGGCCACGTTTCCGAAGAGTTTTCGTCCCAGCAGAAATACAAACACAATCGTCAGGCTGTTCGCCAACAGCAGCGTCAGGTGAACTCCAGCTATGGTCTGGCCGAACACCGCCATGCCCAGCGCATCGGCAAAATACGTTCCCGGCAATTTCATGTTGTAAGCCAGTTCGTAAGGCGGAATTCCCCGCAAAATAAGTTGTCCCGCGTAGGCGTATTCCCCTTCGTCCCGCGACAACGGCGTGGCCAGCAATCGGACGCGAATCAGGCCCACAAACACGATCGCGGCCAGAACCACCAGCCACGGCCAGAAACGGGAAAACCGAGGTCGCGAAGCGCCGCTTACAATCGCCGGTTGAATTTCCATTTCGTGATGAAATAACACAAACAACTTCCGGTCCGGAAGATTATTATGACAATACCAATCCCTGAGGCTTCAGCCAGATCCTGCGGCGGCCGAATTGGACGCCTGACCGCCCGGCTCGATTGCGGCTCCGGCAACCTGCACAGCGTCTACCAGGCCCGGCTTAAGATTCGCGGCGAACGGCCCGGCGATTCGTGAAAATTCCGGGCTTCGTTGTCCCCGACGCCGGATTCCATGAAAGGATTGCGGAGTCGCCGGACATGAATACACCAGGCCTTTGGGGCGAAAGCTGCATTTCTTGCCTAAAGCCTAGCAAATAAGGTGGATTGATACTGCTGGTTCCGGGCGTAAAGTAATTTGGTTCCAAGACAGAGGATTTGCTATTGCTGTTTTAGCGCTGGGGTCGGTGTGCGGAAGGAAACTCGGGAATTTGGTGGATTCAACCTGCTGGAGGAATTTTTTTGAAAGAAACTGTCAGTTCATCACGAGTCCTTCTTAAGAAATGCCCTTTTATCATTCCCTGCACTGCCGCCTACTGCCGGTAAATAGAGGAGAAACACCCATGAAACCACTATTATCACATCAGCTGCTGTTGATCATGCTGCTCAGCCTGTTCACGGTGAACAGCTCGGCAGTTCTATCATCCGGGCGTTCCGGCCTACCGGATTTTGACCATCGAGCCGGCGGTGCAACGGCGGCCGCCGTCAAGGCACGCCGGGCGACAGCGGCGGAATTACAATCACAAGTCCCCGGGGTCCAGGTTGATTTTGATGAAGTGGCCGGGTCGCCGAAGTGGATACGGTCGCCCGAGGGTTATCTGAGCGGGCCGGGCGGTCAAGGCAAGGGAATTTCAGCCGCAGTGGCAGCGGGATTTGCAGCCAATGATCCACACCGGGCGGTGAAGGCGTTCATCACGGAACATCAGGCTTTGTTCGGCCATGGCCCGGATACCCTGACCGCCGCGCGGATCTATCGGGAATATGTGACCCCGCAAAACGGAATGCAGACGACCTTGTGGCAGCAGGAACTGGATGGGATCGAGGTGTGCGGGGGAGTCTTTGCGGCACATACAACGAAAGCGGGTGAACTGATCGGCATCGCAAGTCAATTCATCGCCGATCCGGCCACAGCAGCGGCAACCGGTTCCCAGCCGCTCATCAGCGCAGAACAGGCAGTGGTCAATGCCGCCGTCAGCCTGGAAGAACCGGTTGGGCTGGCCGATGTCGAGCCGGCGGGCGCGGATCCCACCGACCAGGACCAGCGGCGACAGTTTACCGCCGGACCGTTCAATCAAACCATCCAGACGCGACTGGTCTGGTTGCCGATGAACCCGTCGTTGATGCGGCTGTGCTGGGAGGTCACGATGACCAGCCGGGCACGGGGAGAGACCTTTCAACTGCTGGTGGATGCGGAGACGGGTGAAGTGCAGGTGCGGCGCTGTCTCACGGTTTATTTGAGTGAAGCGACCTACCGGGTGTACACCAGCGACAGTCCGTCGCCTTTTTCGCCGGGATGGTCCACGCCAAGTTCCGTGCAGCCCTCGTTGACCAGCCGGGTACTGGTGACGTGGAGTGCGCTGGACACGAACGCATCGCCCAACGGCTGGATTGATGACGGGGTCAACGAAACGCGCGGCAACAACGTGGACGCGCACACCGACATCAATGCCGACGACTCGCCGGATTTGCCGCGGCCGCAGGGGTCGCCTTTCCGGGTATTTGATTGCCCGATGGGTTTGGCCCAGTCGCCGGCCACCTACACGAACGCGGCGGTGGTGCAGCTGTTTTACTGGTGTAATTTCATGCACGACAAGCTGTACGAACTGGGATTCACGGAGGCGGCGGGGAATTTCCAGAACAACAACTTCGGGCGGGGTGGACTGGGCAATGACGCCGTGCAGGCGGACGCCCAGGACGGCAGCGGTTACAATAATGCGAACTTCACGCCCACGTCGGACGGCTCGCCGCCGCGGATCCAGATGTATCTGTTCAGCGGGGCGACGCCTTATCGGGACGGAGATTTCGATGCGGATGTCGTGCTGCACGAATACACCCACGGATTGTCGGAGCGGCTCGTGGGCGGCGGCGTGGGAATCAGCTCGCTGCAGACCAGAGGGATGGGCGAAGGTTGGTCGGATTGGTATGCCCTGTCGGTATTGAGCGAAGCCGGGGATGACGTGAACGGCTGCTACGCTGCTGGCGGGTACGTCACGTACCTGCTGAGCGGGATGACGCAGAACTATTATTTTGGCACCCGCCGGTATCCCTACAGCACGGATCTGACAAAGAATCCGCTGACATTCAAGGACATCGATCCGACGCAGGCGAGCAGTCATGCGGGGATCCCGCGCAGCCCGATCACCGGGACGACGGCCAATGAAGTGCACAACATGGGTGAGGTATGGTGCGTGACGCTGTGGGAGGCGCGGGCGAACCTGATCGCGAAGTATGGCTGGGCGGTGGGCAACCAGAAGATGATGCAGCTGGCCACGGACGGGATGAAGCTGGGGCCGGCGAACCCGAATTTTCTGCAGGCGCGGGATGCGATATTGCTGGCCGACCAGGTGGACAACGGCGGTGCAAACCGGGTTGAATTGTGGACGGCATTTACCAAGCGGGGGATGGGATTCACCGCCTCGTCTCCCTCCAGTTCCACGGCAACGGGAGTGCATGAATCGTATGATCTGCCGGATGATTTGCGGCAACCGTTGTTCATGGTACTGCCGGCCTCGGTGGCCGAGAACGCGGGCGTCCTGACCAATGGTGGAAGTTTGCTGCTCGCTGCCTCGCTGCCGACGAACGTGGTGGTTTCGCTGGTATCAAGTGTGCCGAGCCGGTTGACGGTGCCGCCGATCGTAACCATTCCAGCTGGCCAGCTATCGAGTTCGTTTGATATGAACGTCATTGACAACTCGATTCAGGACGGCAACCAGACAGTCACCATCACCGCAACCGCGCCAGGATTCACCAATATCGCCTCCTCGACCATTGTGGTGGATGATGATGCTCCGCCGGTCATTGGCGCACAACCCATCAGCCAGGCGGTCACTCTGGGAAACAGTGTAACGTTCAGCGTGACCGCCACGGGCCATGCGCCGCTGGGATATTTCTGGCGTCGAAATGGTGTGCCGATACCCGGGGCAAATGCCTCGAGTTACACCACCAATAACGTCCAGCTGTCCGATTCGGGCAGCCAGTTCAGTTGCCTGGTCAGCAATAGCTTTGGCACCATCCTCAGTTCCAACGCCGCGCTGCTCGTCACCAATGTTCCCACCCCGGTGTTTCTGACGGGGGACTATCTCTATCTGCCCATCAATATCAATGGCGTCTTCATCGCTGCCAACACGGGCGGCAAATTTAATTCCGCCGGCACGGGCGGCGCCGCTGGAATTGACTTCTGGTATCCCGGCACGCCGATATACAATTATGTTATCGGCGTGGGCGGAATCAGTTACCCCAATGGAAGCTTCCAGACCATTGCGGTGAGCGACTTGAGCAGCGGCAGCCTCAAGCGGGCCTTGATTGACGCGACGGTCATCACCGGCCTGCATTTTACGCGGGATATTTCCTTTGCCGCTAACAGCAAGGCCATCCAGATCGTGGACACCCTTCAAAATAATGGCGCCTCCACGCTGTCCAACGTCGTCATGCTGGACAGCACCGACCCCGATCAGGACTCCTTTGTCTCTTACTACGCCACCCTCAATGATGTTGTCTCCGTCAACCTGCCGAATGACCTGGTGGTTGCCACCGGACCGTCAACCGGGCTCAGCCTGGGCTTTGGCTCGGAGTCCGGCGCGCAAATACCCAGCGCGATTGGTTTTGGCAGCACCGATGCCTACGGGTATTTGACGGTGGTGGATCCCAACGGTGTCTCCGCTGATATCACGATCAATCTGGCCCAAAATTACGGGTCCCTGAGTCCCGGCCAGTCCAAGAGCGTGGTCTGGTACATGGTCTTCGACATTTCGAAAGCAGCGGTGACCAATGCTTTTGCCGCCTTGGGCATGACAACCAATCCGCCGTCCATCCTATCGCAGCCGGCGAACCAGTCCATCGTGGTGGGTGGCACAGCAACCTTCAGTATCACGGCCAGCGGCGCACCGCCCTTGAGCTACCAGTGGAATTTCAACGGGACGAACCTCAGCGGAGCGACCAATGCTACCCTCAATATGGCCAATGTGCAGTTCAGCCAGGCGGGCAATTATGCAGTGCTGGTGACCAACTTCTATGGTTCCATCCTCAGCTCCAATGCCGTGCTCACGGTGAATCTGCCGCCGCCCTGCACCCCGTCGCCTTCCGGCTTGGTTGGTTGGTGGCCGGGAGAGGGCAATGCCAATGACGTGGTGGGTGGCAATAATGGAACGGTCACAGAGGGAACGGTGACATATGCGGCCGCTGAAGTGGGACAGGGGTTCAACTTCGATGGCGGATCCAACCGGATTGTCGTGCCCGATGCGCCCGCGCTGAACTTCGGCTCCAATCAGGATTTGACCATTGAAGCCTGGATCAGCCCGCTACCGCCTCCCCCATCCCTGACCACCGGCGTAATGTCGTTGGTGGACAAGCGCTATACTCCCAACAGCTCGATCTGCCAGGGCTACGAATTCGGCCTTGTCAATGGCAGCTTGTTCTTCCACATGTCCGACTCCATTGCCAGTGGTGGCGTCGACTGGTTTTCCTCAGGACCGGACTTGCGCGATGGCAACCTGCATCATGTCGCAGTGACGGTGGTTCGGAATTCCACCGTCGGCGGCCACCTGTATATTGACGGGGCACAGGTCCTGGAATTCGACCCAACCTTCGCGCCGGGCGATCTCACGACCACCCAGCCTTTTCGCATCGGCAATCACGCCGGAAGTTACTATTCCTATTTCAAGGGAAGGATTGACGAGGTTTCCCTCTATAGCCGCGCCCTGTCGCTCTCCGAAATCCAGGCCATCTATAACGCCGGCAGCGGGGGAAAATGCGCCATCCCCACACCTCCCGCCATCGTCACGCAGCCGTCAAATCAAACCGTGGACATGGGCGGCACGGCGGCCTTCAGCGTCGCTGCCACCGGCACCCTGCCCCTCAGTTACCAGTGGCTATTCAATGGGGCGAACATTGGCGGGGCGACGAATGCGGCGCTGACCCTGATCAATGTCCAATCAAGCCAGGCGGGCAACTACGCGGTGCTGTTGACCAATTTCTATGGTTCCATCCTCAGCTCCAACGCAGTGTTGACCGTGCTGGTCCCGGGCATGCCGGATTCCTTTGATCCGGGTGCAAACAGCGGTGTTTACGGCATGGCAGTGCAGGCGGACGGAAAAGTTTTGGTGGGAGGCAACTTTACCACGCTGGGCGGCCAGAGCCGGCCCCACATCGTACGGCTTAACGCCGATGGCAAGCTGGACACCAACTTCAATCCTGGAGCAAACGAATCTATCATATCGCTGGCAGTGCAGCCCGATGGCAAGATTCTGGTGGGAGGTGGCTTCACTAACCTGGTTGGTCAGAGCCGGTCCTTTATCGGGCTGCTCAACACTGATGGCACCTTGGACACCGGCTTCAATCCCGGAGCAAACAGCGGCGTGAATACGCTGGCGGTGCAGCCCGATGGCAAGATTCTGGTGGGAGGCCAATTCACCGCGCTGGCTGGCCAGAGCCGCTCGTATCTCGGACGGCTCAACGCCGACGGCACGCTGGACACCAGCTTCAATCCCGGAGCGAATGGTCCTGTCGATTCGCTGGCGGTGCAACCCGATGGCAAGATTCTGGTGGGAGGCGAATTCACCACGCTGGCTGGCCAGAACCGTTCGTATATCGGGCGACTCAATGCCGATGGCACCTTGGATACGGCCTTTGCACCGGGGGCCAGTGGGATTGGCGTATATTCCTTGGCCGTGCAGACCGACGGGAAAATTCTGGTGGGCGGTTGGTTCTACACCCTGGGCGGCCAGAGCCGCTCGTGCATCGGACGGCTCAATGCCGACGGCACGCTCGACACCAGCTTCAATCCGGGTGCAAACAGCTACTTATACTCGCTGACATTACAGGCAGACGGGAGGATTCTTGTGGGCGGTGCCTTTACCACGCTGGGTGGTCAGAGCATCTCATGCATCGGGCGGATCAATGCCGACGGCACGCTGGACACCAGTTTCAATCCCGGCGCAAATGTCACTGTCTATTCGCTGGCCGAGCAGGCGGATGGCAAGATTCTCGTCGGCGGTTGGTTCACCAACCTCGGCGGCCTGAACCGATCTTACATCGGACGCCTGACCGCAACAACCCCGGCAACACAAAACCTGAACTTCGATGGTTCAACCATCACCTGGCAGCGGGGCGGAAGCAGTCCGGAAGTTTCGCGGACCGTCTTCGACGGCTCAACCAACGGCACGAATTGGGTTTCTCTGGGTGCCGGCACGCGCATTGCGGGTGGCTGGCAGTTGACCGGACTGGCGCCCACAAACGCGAGCCTGCGGGCACGTGGTTTTACAACCGGTGGGTACTTCAACGGTTCCAGTTGGTTTGTCGAAACGATCATCAATCCGCCAACCATCACCAGCCAGCCGTCGGACCAGAGGATCATCGAGGGTGGCACGGCAACATTCAGTGTCACGGCCAGCGGCGCGCTGCCCTTGAGTTATCAGTGGAATTTCAACGGGACAAACCTGGTCGGTGCGACAAACGCCATCCTGACGCTGACCAATGTCCAGCCCTCGCAAACCGGCAATTACACCGTGCTGGTAACCAATATGTTCGGCTCCATCCTCAGTTCGAACGCAATGTTGACCGTTGGGATTTCACCCACCATTGCCACCCAGCCCGCCGGTCTGACGGTGCCGGTGAACGGCACGGCGACCTTCAGCATCACAGCCGGCGGAACCGAACCTCTGGCCTATTTCTGGCGACGCAACGGCACTTTCATCGCCGGCGCCAACGGAGCCAGTTATTCGTTGACCAATGCGCAATTGTCCGATTCCGGCAGCAAGTTCAGCTGCCTGGTCACCAATGACGCCGGTTCCGCCCTCAGTTCCAATGCGGTGCTGAAGGTCATCCTGACTGCCGTCGCCAATGACCTGTGCAGTGGCGCCATCCCGGTTCCCAGCGCACCTTTCGATGTAGCTTATACCAACATCCAGTCCACTGTGAACGCGACCTCAATGGGCGATCCCGTTCCCGAGTGCGTCACTGACTTCGGCAACGGCGTCTGGTATCAATTCACAGCACCCAACAGCGGACTCATGACCGTGGACACCCTGGGCAGCGACTTTGACACCGGGCTGGCCGTTTATACCGGCGCCTGCGGCTCGCTGGTGGAAATGGACTGCAACGACGACGCGGACGGCATCACCTCCGAGATCACCATGCCGGTGATCGGCGGGACGACCTACTACATTCTCGCGGGAGGTTACAGCGCACATGTGGGCAACCTGGTGCTGCACCTGGCCTATACGACGCCTCCGGTCATTGTGACCCAACCGGTCAGCCAGGCGGTGGTCCAAAGCAACAACGCAACCTTTACGGTCGTGGCCGGCGGCAGCCTGCCGCTGAGCTATCAGTGGTATGACAATGGCGTCGCGCTCGCGGACGACCTGCGCATCACCGGTTCGGCCACCGGCAGCTTGACCATCTCCAACGTTGCGACTTCAGACACGGGCACTTACACGGTAGCCGTGAGCAATCTGCTCGGCTCCGCGGTCAGCACGGGCGCCGTGTTGACGGTTCTCGTACCGGCGGCCATCACCCTTCAACCCTCCGGCCGTTCCGTCGTGCTGGGCCAGCCGGTCACCTTCACCGCCGGGGCCAGCGGCACGCCGTTGAAATATCAATGGCAGTTGAACGACGCCAATATCCCGGGAGCCACCAACACCACGTATTTTCTCAACGCCGCCCGCACCAATGATTTTGGGATGTATCATTTGGTGGTCAGCAACGCCGCCGGCACCGTGGTCAGCGCCGATGCTCTCCTGACGTGGGGCCAGATTGCGGCGTGGGGCCGGAACGACTACGGACAAACTGTAGTGCCACCGGGATTGAGCAACGTGGTGATGGTTGCCGGCGGCGGGGCCGGTGGCACGGCGGGCCATACTCTGGCGCTGCGGGCCGATGGCACCGTGATCGCCTGGGGTTCCTCCGGCGCCCAGACCAATGTGCCAACGGCAGCAACCAATATGGTGGCGATCGCAGCAGGTGGTCTCCACAGTTTGGCGCTGCGGGCCAATGGCACCGTCATGGGATGGGGCAGTACACCCGGGGCCTTTGTGCCTGCTGGCTTGAGCAACGTGATCGCCATCGCCGCCGGCAGCCAGCACAGCCTGGCGCTGCGCGCCGATGGAAAAGTGTTTGCCTGGGGCTACAACGGTTCCGGCCAGACCAGTGTTCCAACGATTCCGATTGAAGTCGTGGCGATTGGCGCCGGGGCAAACCACAGTCTAGCCGTGTGCTCGGACGGCACCGTGGCGGCCTGGGGCATGGGTTACGATGGCCAGATCAATGTGCCGTTTAATGCCACCAACATGGTTGCCGTGGCCGGTGGCCTCCAAAACAGTCTTGCCTTGCGCGCCAACGGAACGGTGCTCAACTGGGGAACCAACAAAATCTCCCTGACCAATGCGATTGCCGGGCTGAAGAACGCAACCGGTATCGGGGCCGGTGACAGCTATTATGTCGCATTGCGTGCCGATGGAACAGTTCTGGCCTGGGGCAGCAATGATTTTGGCCAGACCAATGTGCCAACGTACGTCAACAACGCCGTCGCCGTCGCCGGTGGCGCCTCTCATGCGCTCGCCTTGATCAGCGACGGGCGGCCGATCATTACCCGACAGCCGGTCGGCGGGACGAGCTGGGTTGGACGCAATTTTACGTTGCTGGCAACGGTCACCGGAACGGCGCCGCTGGCCTGCCAATGGCAGGTCAATGGCGCGGACATTCCGGGAGCCACCAATGTCACGTTGGTCCTGTCCAATCTGGTCCTCTCCAACGCCGGCAATTACCGGCTGGTCGTGACCAACGCCCTGGGCACGGCCGCCTGCATCCCGGTGCCGTTGACCGTTTTGGGCAACAGCACCCTGTCTTTCGGGAACGTGCCGATCGCACAAACGAATTATCAAGCCAACAAAATCCAGCTGGGGGCGAGCGTCCTGGGCAGCGGCCCGCTGCGCTACCAATGGTTCTTTTCCAACACCAACATGAATTTCACAACCGTTGCCGGCGCCACGAACAACACCTTGATGCTGGATCCGGCACTCGCGGTTCAATCCGGCAATTACTACATTGCCGTCAGCAATCTGATCGGCGGCATTACCAGCCCGCCGGCAAACATCCTGGTTCAGTTCGCCCGGGCCTGGGGATTCCAATCCGTCAGCAATCCGCCCGTCAACGTCGCCAACGCCATCGCCATCGCCGCCGGCGGCTACAATAATTACTATGGCCATTATTTCGCACTCGGCGCGGATGGAAAACTCACGTCCTGGGCAAATTATACGGTTTATTACGGGGAAACGAACGTCTCGGCCTTGAGCAATTCATTTGTCACCGCCATCGCCGCCGGCTATGAAACCAGCCTCGCCCTCCGTTCCGACGGCACCGTCTATGCCTGGGGTTATGGCGCCTACGGCCAGACCAATCCGCCGGCCGGCCTGAACAATGTCGTGGCCATTGCCTGCGGTGATTACCACGACCTGGCATTGAAATCGGACGGAACCATCATCGCCTGGGGACAAAACAATTACGGGGAAGCCACCAATTCGCTGGCGGCGACCAATGCCGCGGTGGCCATTGCCGCCGGGACTTACCACAACCTCGGTTTGCGCGCCGACGGCACGGTGTTCGGCTGGGGTTACAAAAACTATGGGCAGCTCACCATTCCCGCGGCGGCAACCAATGTCATCGCCATCGCCGCCGGACAGTATCACAGTCTGGCCTTGCGGGCCAACGGCACCGCGATCGGCTGGGGAAACAACAGCTATGGGCAGACCACCATCCCCGCCGGGTTGAGCAATGTCGTCGCCATCTCCGCCTCCGGCAGCCACAGCACCCTGCTCCGCGCCGATGGAACCGTCGTGGCGCTGGGCTACGAGTACACCGGTTATGCCTCCAACATGGTGCCGGCGGATCTGTTCAACGTGTGCGCGATTGCCAGCGGCGGCGACCATGACTTCGGCCTGCTCGGCACCCGTGCGCCGGCCTTCACCATCCAGCCCCTCAGCCGGGCGATCTTCAAAGGCGCCACCAATGTCGTGCTGGCCGCCAAGGTGGTTGGGGTACAGCCGGTGGCTTATCAATGGCGGTTTAACGGCACCGACATCGGCGGTGCCACCAACGACATGCTCACGCTGACCAACCTGCAATTTGTCCAGGCCGGCGCCTACCAGCTCATTGCCAGCAATGCCTATGGCGTGGTGCTCAGCAAACCCGCCAAACTGGTCGTCACCATCCCGCTGGGCGAGGCGCTCGACGCAACCAACCGGGCCTGGACCTCCAGCGGAAACGCCCTGTGGTATGGCCAGACCAATGTCACCCACGACGGCGTGGATGCCGCCCGCAGCGGCGACATCGGCAACAGCCAGGAAACCATCCTGCAGACCATCCTGGTCACGAACTGGCCCGGACATTGCGCCTTCTGGTGGAAAGTTTCTTCGGAAGACTATTTTGATGTCCTGGAATTCCGCCTGAATGGAGTCACCCAAACGGCCATCTCGGGCGAGGTGGATTGGCAACCGTGCTCCATCGCCATCCCCGCCGGCACGAACACGCTCCAGTGGCGTTATTCGAAGGACGCCTCCTACAGCAGTGGTCTGGACGCCGGATGGGTGGATCAATTCACCTTCCTTCCTGATCCGCCGGTGATCACGTTGCAGCCGGTGGGCCAGACGGTGAACATGGGAACCAACGTGCAATTCCGCGTCATCGCCACCGGCGCAACCCCGTTGACTTATCGGTGGCAGCAAAACAGCATCAGCCCGGTCGGCGGCAACAGCTCCCTGCTCACGCTGGCCGGCGTGGGCCGTTCCCGGAACGGGGCTTACTCCGTGGTGGTGACCAATGCCGGCGGGAGCGTCACCAGCGACAGCGCGATGTTGAAGGTGCTCGTACCGCAGAAACTCGGCGTACCAGTGCTGCTGCCGGACGGCACAATGCAGTTGCTTTCGGGCGACGCCGATGGCGGGCTGCTCTCCGAGTCAGATCTGTCGAACTTCGAGGCGCTGGCCAGCACGAACCTGACCGATTGGGTAACCCTGCCCGGCGCGTTGGGCCTGACCAACGGACAGCTCTGGTTGCAGGACGGCGCGACCACCAACTGGCCGCAGCGGTTCTATCGCATCATCGAAAACCCGTGATGGCGCTCCGAAACCGGCACGGACTTTGGCGCGCGGCTGGCCATTGCGCCTGAAAACAGAGCGTGAACTCGGCCGGATGGCCTGCTACCTTGCTGGCGTGAAACGGATTTCAAAGGCCGCCCTGCCCCCGCTGCCCCAGCGCGCGGCGAAAATGCTGGCACGCTTGAAACATGTCCGCGGGATGAGCGACGATGAAGAATCCGTTCACGCGCTTGGTCTGGCTGCAACCCCCGAAGAACGATGGCAACTGGTTCAAAATCATATCCGATTGTTCAGCTTTTCGCCGCACTCCAGGCGGAAGGCATAAGTTCATGGTCGCGGGCATGTCCGCCGCCAACCTTCAAGGCGTGCTGGTTTCAACCGTCGACGTGAATGTGTGGATCGGACTGCCGGCGCGCCAATACATGCGCGTCATCAATTTATGCCATAAACTGAAGGCCACCATCCAGAGTCCCAATAAAATCTATTTGAGTGATGATACTCCAGTGGTTTTCATTTTTGAGGTAGACGGCCTCCCGCCATTTGAAAAGGAATATCCCCCCGCCAAATGGCTGTTGTTCCACGGCAAGAAAATTCCCGTTCTCCCATTGGACCGGATTTGTAAAAGCAAGCAAGTTGTGGGACGAGACAAAGACAAGCTGCACATTTTGCTCATCCGACAAGCGTTAAAATTGGAGCGAGGCGCAAAGCGCGCCGGACGAAAACAGCGAGGGCGTTGAATCGCGAACCGGCGCCAGGCATTACAATTTAACATTTTAACGATTCAACGACTCACATATGCTTTGCACGTGATTGCCTTGCTCGATTACGGCTCCGGCAACCTGCGCAGCGTCCACAAGGCCCTGCTCAAGGTCGGCGCGGACGTGTGCATCGCCCGGCGACCGGACGAAATCGGCGACGCGCGCGCGATGGTGCTGCCCGGCGTCGGCGCCTTCGATGATTGCATCCACGCCCTGCGCAAACAGGAACTGCTCGAGGCCGCGCGGACTTTCATCCGGTCCGGCAGGCCATTCCTCGGCATTTGCGTCGGCTACCAGGCGCTGTTTGAAAAGAGCGAGGAGTTCAATTCCTGCGCCGCCGGGCTGGGCGTTTTCAAGGGCAGCGTCGTCCGCTTCTCCCCGAAGCCCGCGCTGAAAATTCCACAGATCGGCTGGAACCGGCTGGAAATCGTGAAGCCCGATTGCCCGCTGTTCCGCGGCGTGCCCAATGGCAGCTACGTTTACTTCGTCCATAGCTATTATCCGCAACCGGCCGACGCCGGCATCATCGCCACGCGCACGGACTACGGCGGCCCATTCGCGTCATCCGTCTGGCGGGACAATGTTTTCGCCACACAATTCCACCCGGAAAAAAGCCAGAAGGTCGGCTTGCAGTTGTTGAAAAATTTTGTGGAACTGGCGAAACTTTGAAAAACGGCGGTTATTCCCCGCAACCCGTAAAAATCGCGGCGCGCGACCGGGCTCGCGGCAGACCAGGCACATCCGACCATGACAAAGAACTTTAGCGGCAATCCCGGCTTCCTGCTCGCCCTGGGGTGTGTGTTCGCCGTCGGCGCCGGTTTGCGCCTGCATTCGCTTTCGTCGCAGATTCTGCTGGATGACGAGTGGCACAACCTCATGGCGGTGATGGGCAAGAGTTATGGCGGGGTGATCACCCAATTCAACCCTGAGGACAATGCCAGCCTCCCGCTGGCCATTTATGATCTGGCGCTCTACCGGACCCTGGGCTGGACCGAATTCACGCTGCGGCTGCCGGTCATATTGGCCGGTCTCCTGAGCCTTCTCACCCTGCCCCTGTTGGTCAAAAAACTCCTGGACGCGCGCATCGCGCTCCTTTTTTCCTGCCTGCTGGCCATCGCGCCTTTTCTGGTTTTTTACAGCCGTTATGTCCGCGCCTATGGCTGGATGATGTGGCTGTGCTTCTCGGCGCTGCTGCTGTTTCACCAATGGCTGACGACGGGAAAACGCCGTTTTGCTCTTGGCTATGCCCTGGCGGGTGTGCTTGCCATCTACGCCCATCTCTTTTCCCTGGTTGCCGTTTTTACCCCGCTGGTGACCGTCATCGGCTTTGAACTGGTCACTCGTTTCAAGCCGCGCCCTTCAGCAGCCGGGCAAATTATCGTGCCTTTCAAAGCCCTCTTGATCATGGCTCTCATTCTCGTCCTCCTGCTGCTTCCCCTCATGGTGCCGGTGCTGTTGGCGAGCGCCAAACTCCCATGGCAAATGGGAAAACTGACCTGGGCGGGCGTCATCACCGCGGCAACCCTTCTGAGCGGTACAGCGAATACCCCGTTAAATATCTTATTTTTTCTGTTTTGTTTTCTGGGACAAAAATGGCTCTTCCGACGCGATCCGCTGCTCAGCTGGATACTTCTATCCACCCTCTGCGCTTATGTCATCGTGCTCCTGGTCAGCCGGCCCATGGGGCTGAACACCGGAGCAGTCCTGCTGCGGTACATGATTGTCACCGTGCCGATGGCCTTGATGCTCGTGGCCCTGACCATCGACCGGTTCCTGACCGAGGCGCGGGCTGTCCAATGGATCCCCGGTAGCGTGCCGATGCTGATGGTTGCCGGTTTCATCGGGTGTCTTTATGCCGCTGGCCCACTTCCCTCCCAGCAGGTTCTCCCCAATAATTTCACCAACCATTCGGCCATCCAGGGATCTTGCCGGCACCTCACGTGGGAATGCTCGGCCGCGAACGCCGTTTATCCGGCCTTTTCGGTCCGACAGGATCAAATCCCGCCCTTTTATCGCTGGCTGGGCGGACAATCAAACGTCGAAACGATTGTTGAGTACCCGTTTGACATCTGTGACTACAATGACCTGTTTTATTATTATCAACACTTCCACAAGAAACGCGTCATCGCCGGTTACAGCACCGATCCGACGCTGTTGGGTTCTGGATATGCGCCCTCGCCCGACCGGGATAAATCCCCGTTCTCCGTGGGCATACGGAGCGCGGACCAGATTCTTTCCCGCGTGGCTGATCCGACGAAATTGGCCTTCCGAAACATGATTGAGGTTGCGGATCCCGCCACCCTTTTGGGCAGCAAGGCTGACTTCATTGTTTTGCACAAATACATTCGGGCGCTCAAGTTCATATCAAATGGCGCAGAGACCGCTTCCTCCTATGATACGATTCAAGTCTATTACCGGTCGGTGGAGCGGCTCAAGGTCCGGTTCAAGGAGGCCTTCGGGCCGCCAGCCTATGAGGATGGACAGCTGATTTGCTTTTGGATCAAACCACCCGGACGGGGAGAAAAATGACCCGGCTCACACCATAGGACACACATAGGACACAACATGACCAATCCATTCACGAAACCAATGAACGATCCGGCTTTGGGTTTCTCGCTGGCCGTGCTCTGCGCCGCCCTGGCCGGGTGTTCGTCGACCGCCCTGGTTGCGCCCTTGAGCAGCGGTTATGAGGAGGTGGCCCATCCGCGCCGATCCATGAAAGATTCCGCTGACATGCGGGTTTCATTTCAGTATCGGGCGCCCGACGGCCGGACCCTCCACCTCTGGCCTTCCTTGTATGGGGTCAACGAAGTCATCCACGGCGACGTGGCGATATTTGTGGGCGACCTGGCCTGCGTAAACCCGGACGCGGACAATCCCCGGACCATCGAGCCGCGGCTGTTTGCGGTGAAAGCCCCCGGTCTGCCGCTGGACATCACCGACGAAATCTTATGGCGGTGGTCCCAGGCGGCGGGAAAAGACTTCACCCAGGCCAGGCAACGGTTCAGCCTGGTGACGCCCGAGGAAAAGGATGGCCGGCTGGAACTGCACCTGGAATTTTGGGCGAATGAAAAAGACTGGCCGGACAAGGCCACGCTGCAGCTGGACTGGAGCCAGGTGTCAGACACCATGCAGGAGGTGAAGACAAAAGGCACCGTGCGCAAGGATTTGAGGTGGGGCACAACCTACATCGGAAAGGGCTCCTAGCCGCAAAACAAGCAGCAGCCGACGTATGGAGGCTCTAAATAAAAGTTGTTTCTCTGGATATTTGAACCTCGCCACCTCGGCTGCTACAAAAGAAGACGTTTTTTAACGGGCTCTGCTAGCCGCCGGATTGAACCGTCTGAAGCCCGGAGGAAACGTCAATCGATTGGAAAGAACTCAACCACCTCAAGCAACTCGGCATTGGAAAAGGCGTTCTTCCACTTTCCGTTTGCATCCAAATACCCCAAACAACTGAACTTCGGGCATTGCACGATGACATGCTCGCCCACTGGCGGTAAACTCCTGCTGGATCGTGGTGATGAACTCCTGCTGGAGTGGTTGGTTTGCGACTGGGTCATGACAATATTCACCCCAAGTATCTGGATAAATATTCATTCCACTACCCGTTTTTTGCCAAAGGACTAACAGCAATTGACCAAGCTGGCATAATGCGGACGCTGTGCTATTGTCCGGTTGGATTTGCAATGAGGCACTATGGATCTAAAATTAACCGATAAACTCGCGCTCATTTCCGGCTCCACCAAGGGCATCGGCCTGGCCATCGCCACCGGCCTCGCGCGCGAAGGCGCCCGGGTCATCATCAACGGCCGGTCCGAAACTTCGCTGAACGCCGCGCTCGCCAAAATTAACGAGGCGGTCCCCGGCGCCAGCCTGGAAGGCTTTGCCGGCGATTTGTCCGCGGTCGCCACCGCCGCCGCGCTGTTTAAACGATTCCCGACCGTGGACATTCTGGTGAACAACCTGGGCATCTTCGAGCCGAAGCCGTTCGAGCAAATTCCCGACGACGACTGGCGGCGGTTCTTCGAGGTGAACGTGTTGAGCGGCGTGCGCCTGAGCCGCGCTTATCTGCCCGGCATGAAACAGAAAAACTGGGGCCGCATCGTGTTCATCAGCAGCGAGAGCGGCATCCAGATCCCCGCCGAGATGATTCATTACGGCATGACCAAGACGGCGCAACTGGCCGTTTCACGCGGCCTCGCCGAGACTTGCGCCGGCACCGGCGTGACGGTGAACGCCGTCCTGCCCGGCCCGACGCACTCCGACGGCGTGGATGAATTCGTCAAACAACTGAGCGGCGGCAAACCCTTCGCCGAGTTTGAGAAGGAATTCTTCCAGAGCGTCCGGCCCAGCTCGCTCCTCCAGCGCTTTGCCACCACCGAGGAGGTGGCCAACCTGGTCGTTTACGTCTGCAGCCCGCTGTCCGCCGCCACCAACGGCGCCGCCCTGCGCGTCGACGGCGGCGTGGTCCGCGCTTGTTTTTAAAGCTCAATCCCGTAGCAGCCGACGTGAGGAGGCTCTAAAACTGTCTTCTCTGAAGCAAGTCGACTTGAACGTTATGTGAAACTGGAAGTTGGCGTAATTGACTGAATCCCCCAAATCTGCGATAAACAAGCTGTGAGCACGCGAGAAATGATTGAAAAGGAAATCGCTGATTTACCCGAGCCGTTACAGCGGGAGGTCTTCAATTTTGCCCGCTCTCTGCGAATCAAACCGAAGGATTCGTTCAACGGCCTGCTCCTGAGTGAAACCGCGCTCGCCAAAGACTGGAACACGCCCGAGGAGGATGCCGCATGGGCAAGCCTCTAGTCGGTGAAGTTGTTGTACTGCCTTTTCCTCAGACCAACCTGCAATCCGGCAAACGCCGCCCTGCCCTCGTTGTGGCCGATCTGACTGGCGACGATTTGATTCTCTGCCAAATCACCAGCCAGTCGCGCTCCGATGGATATTCCGTTCCACTGGCCGTTGCTGATTTTGAACGCGGGCGACTGGCCGTGAACAGTTTCATCCGTCCGAACCGCCTGTTCACCGTAGAACAGTCCGTGATTCTGTACGCAGCAGGCAAAGTGAAAGATGCCAAACTGCGCGAAGCTCGCGCCAAAATCCACGACCTGTTTGCTTGAATCCACGAACCGGCGCGGAGCCAACAACAGGCCATGAAAGCGAACAATGAGTTGGTTTGTTTTTTCACTGGCAGCTCTCTGCGTGAGTCTATCTGGATGTGTATCACACAGTGTTCAACCGCTGGCTAATAATTATGAGGAAGTAACTTGCACCCGCACTTCTTGGGAACCGCAAGTGCAACAATTTGAACTACGATATAAGAAGGGATGGGGAACAACGGTGATTTGGCCTGATACATATGGAATCCACGTAAAGAATGATGTGGCGGTGTTCAAAGGATATAGGGCCTCTGATCGGCTATCGCCATCAAACGCGCGAACCACAGAACCGAGACTGTTTGCGGCAAGAGCACCGGAGCCACTACTCGATATAACTGATGAAGTTTTGTGGCAATGGTCAAAAGAATCGAATGGGAACTTTTGGGTAACTGTGAAAACAGCTAGCATTGTGGACATAGAAGAAAAGGATCATGCATTGATATTCCAGTTTGCAGGCGACGGTCCTGATTTAAGTCTAGATCTGGAATCAGATTACGAATGTTATGCGTGAGGTGAAACAGAAAGGCGTTGCGCGCAAGGATATGCGGTGGGGTACAAGTTGCATTGAGAAAGAATTCCAGCCGGAAGTTCAAAAGTAATTGGCGTACAATTTATTGTTTCATCCGCACTTGCTTTTTTTTCACCTCTGGCGCAATTTGGGTTTCAAGATTAACGAATCGAAACGAAAGGATTAAAAAATTATGGCACATGAACTACCGCCCCTGCCCTATCCCAAGGAAGCCCTGGAACCGCATATCGACGCGCTGACAATGGAAATCCATCACGACCGCCATCACAAGGCTTACGTGGACAATCTTAACAAGGCCATCGCCGGCAATGCCGCGCTCGAAGGCAAATCGCTCGACGCGCTCATCAGCGACCTCGCGTCCGTGCCGGACAATATCCGCGGCCCGGTGCGCAACAACGGCGGCGGCCATTGGAACCACTCGTTCTTCTGGAAGCTGCTCGCACCCAAGTCCGGCGGCACTCCCACCGGCAAGCTCGCCGACGCCATCAATGCCGCGTTCGGCTCCTTCGCCGATTTCCAGGCCAAATTCGAAGCCGCGGGCCTCGGCCGGTTCGGCAGCGGCTGGGCCTGGCTCGTCTCCCATGGCGGCAAGCTGGAAATCGTTTCCACCGCCAACCAGGACAACCCGCTCATGGGCCGGTCCGTCTCCGGCGTGGAAGGCAAGCCGCTGCTCGGCGTGGACGTCTGGGAACATGCCTACTACTTGAAATATCAGAACAAGCGCGCTGATTATTTGAAGGCCGTCTGGAATGTGATCAACTGGAACGAAGTGGCGAGGCACCTCTGAATCTTAATCATAGGAGCCGAGGTAACGAGGCTTTGATTCTAAGACAAGACTCCTGACGTCGTCTCCTACTATGCAAAAGCACGCCGGTGACAACCGGCGTGCTTTTTCTATCCGCGGATTCAGGGGAACAAAGCCGTTTTCACCACGGATGGACACAGATTAAGAACGACAACCAAGTCAACGGCCGGAAGGGGAATGCATTCCGCTTATCCTGCGCTCAGCTTTATCCTTGTGAATCCGTCTCCAGCGGTGGTTCAAATGCCCCGTTCGTCAACGATCCGGTTCCCCTTGCCGAGGACGATGACGCGCGGCTTCCATTTCCTGGCCTCCGCCTTATTGAACATCGCGAAGTTCATGATGGTGAGCAGGTCGCCCTTCTTGCCGAGGTGCGCCACGGCGCCGTTCATGATGATTTCGCCGGAGCCGCGTTTGCCGCGGATGACGTAGGTTTCAAACCGCTCCCCGTTGGCCATGTTGCCGCACAGGATGCGTTCGTATTCCTGCAGCCCCACCTTTTCCATCAGGTCAACGGCAATGGTCAGGCTGCCTTCATACTTCACGTTGCCGCCGGTGACGGTGGCGCGGTGAATCTTTGATTTCAGCAAATGAATCTCCATGAGCCATTGAGTATAACGCACCCGGCCGTTACTTCAACTTGAGAAAATTTTTTATGATTTGCCGGCCGCTCTCGGTCAGGATGCTTTCCGGATGGAATTGCACGCCCCAGACCGGCAGTTCCTTGTGCCGCACCCCCATGATCTCGCCCTCGTCGGTCTCGGCGGTGACTTCCAGGCAGGCCGGCAGCGTGTCGCGCTTGATGACCAGCGAATGATACCGCGTGGCCAGGAACGGGTTTGGCATGCCCTCGAACAGGTCCTTGCCGTTATGTTTGATCGGCGAGGTCTTGCCGTGCATCATGCGGTAATTCACCACCACCTCCGCGCCGAACGTGTGCCCGATGCACTGGTGCCCGAGGCAGACGCCAAACACCGGAATCCGCTGGCTGCCGAAATTGCGGATGACCTCGTTGGACAGGCCGGATTCGCGCGGCGAGCACGGGCCCGGCGATACCAGGATGCGCTCCGGCTTCAGCGCGCGAATGGCGTCGAGCGTGATGCCGTCGTTGCGCCGCACCTGCAGGTCCACCTGCAGCTCCCCCAGATATTGCACCAGGTTGTAGGTGAACGAATCGTAATTGTCGATGACCAGCACCATGGCCGTCAAAATAGCACAGGCCCGGATTTTGAAAATGAGAATCGCCATTGGGATTTTCACCGGGCAGGCCCGGACCGGCCGAAGCCGATTCGGTTTTGCCGGCCTTGCCTGCCCCGCCCCGCCGCCCGCAAACTATTTTCCGAAACATAGTTGACCGGTTGGATAACGTGCCTTATTTTGGCGTAGCTAGCACAATTTATAGCTGGCACAAACCAACACGGTCCGAGGAGCCATTTATGGGAAGAATCAGCGATGCCCGCGAAAAGCTGCTGCAGGTGGCTTTTGATCTCATTTACGACAGCAGTTACGGCCGGGTGAGCGTGGACCAGATGTGCAAACGCGCCGGGGTCAACAAAGGCAGCTTCTACTATTTCTTCCGGACCAAGACCGATCTGGTCATCGAGGCTTACGAGGAGCATTGGCGGCTGAAGCAGCCGGATTACGACCGCATTTTTTCCACCCAGGTGCCACCCCTGAAGCGGCTGGGGTTATGGTGCGATTACATCTGCGAAGTCCAGCAAAAGCGCTTTGAGAAGTACGAGCACGTCTGCGGCTGCCCCTATACCAGCGTGGGCAGCGAGCTGGCCACCCGCGACGAAAAAATCCGGCTCAAGGCGATGGATCTGATCGGCCGCACGGTCAAATACGTTGAAAGCGCCATTGCCGACGCGAAGCGGGCGGGGCTGGTGCAGGTGGACGATACCGAGGTCGCCGCCCAGCAGGTTCACGCCTGCATCCTTGGACTGGTGCAGCGGGCCAAGATTCACAATGACCTGAAGGTCCTGCGGCACATCAAGCCGACCGTGCGAACGTTGATCGGCGCCCGGGCCGTGATGGCCTGAGAGAATTTTCGAAGGGAAGGAGTTTAACCAGAACGATTCCGTCCATTTTGTTAACCGGCTGGACAACCATGAGAATAACAACACCAAGGCGTGTTTTGCATCATAACCGGGCACCCAGGTCCTAATTCTTATGTGGATCGTCAAACTCGCCCTGCGCCGGCCTTACACCTTTGTGGTGGCGGCCTTGCTGCTGGTCCTGGTCACGCCGTTCATCCTGCTGCGCACGCCCACGGACATCTTCCCGGCCATCAACATCCCGGTGGTCAGCATCATCTGGCAATATTCCGGCCTGGACGCGCCGCAGCTCGAGAACCGCATCACCTACACGCACGAGCGCATCCTGACCGTCACCGTCAACAACATCCAGCACATCGAATCCACCTCCTACAACGGCATCAGCGTCGTCAAGGTCTTCCTGCAGCCCGGCGCCAGCGTGGATTCCGCCGTGGCCCAGATCACCGCCTCGGCCCAGGCCGTCCTGCGCCTGATGCCGCCCGGGATGCAGCCGCCATTGATCATCCAGTACAACGCCTCCTCCGTGCCGATTTTGCAGTACAGCTTCAGCAGCCCGAAAATGTCGGAGCAGGAGCTGTTCGACGTGACGGCCAACCAGGTGCGCGTCGGCATGTCCAATGTCCGCGGCGCAATGATTCCCTGGCCATACGGCGGCAAAACCCGCGTGGTCTCGGTGGACCTGAGCCTGCCCGCGCTCAAGGCCAGGAACCTCCTGGCCCAGGATGTCGTCAGCGCCATCAACGCCCAGAACATCATCCTGCCCAGCGGCACCACCAAGATCGGCGCGACCGAATATGACGTGGCCGTGGATTCCAACCCCCGCTTGATCGATGATCTGAACCATCTGCCCGTCAAGGTCGTCAACGGGGCGACGATTTATCTCAGCGACGTCGCGCAGGTTCACGACGGCTACACGCCCCAGCAAAACGCCGTCCGGCAGGACGGCGTGCGCGGCGCCCTGCTCACCATCATGAAAGCGGGTTCAGCCTCGACGCTCGATGTCGTACGCAACGTCAAAGCCGCCCTGCCTCGCGTGATGGCCACGGTTTCGCCCGACTTGCATGTCCGGGAGTTTGCCGACCAGTCCTTGTTTGTGCGGGCGGCCATCAGCGGGGTCTTGCGCGAAGGCGCCATTGCCGCTGCCTTGACCGCCCTGATGATCCTGCTGTTTCTCGGTTCATGGCGCAGCACCTTCATCATCGCCCTGTCCATTCCGCTCTCCGTGCTTTGTTCCATTGCCACGTTGAGCGCGCTGGGCGAAACCATCAATTTGATGACCTTGGGCGGCCTGGCCCTGGCGGTGGGAATCCTGGTGGACGATGCCACCGTGGCCATTGAAAACATCCATCGGCACATGGCGGAAGGGAAGCCGCTGGAGGACGCCATCCTCATCGGTTCGCAGGAAATCGCGCTCCCGGCCTTTGTCTCCACCCTGTGCATCTGCATCGTGTTCGTCCCGATGTTCTTCCTGACCGGCGTGGCGAAATTCCTGTTCATCCCGCTGGCGGAAGCCGTGGTGTTCGCGATGCTGGCCAGCTACATCCTCTCCCGGACTCTCGTGCCGACGCTGGTGATGTGGTTCTATCGCAATGTCCAGCTGCACGGCGAATCCGCCGACGAAGCGAAGCGGCCGTCCTGGCTGCGGCCGTTCGCCGCCTTCCAGCGGAACTTTGAAACCGGCTTCGAGCGCTTCCGCGCCGGTTATCGGGCCCTCCTCACCAACTGTTTCGAGCATCGCCGGCCCTTTGCCATCTGCTTTCTCGCCTTTTGCACCGCCTCCTGGCTGCTGACCCAGGTGCTCGGCCGGGACTTCTTCCCGGCGGTGGACGCCGGCCAGTTCCTGCTGCACCTTCGCGCCCGCACCGGCACCCGCATCGAGGAAACCGAGCGGCTCACCGACCAGGTCAATCAGGTCATTCATAACGAAATCCCGGCATCGGAACTCGGCGGCATTCTCGACAACATCGGCATCCCGAATTCCTACATCAATCTGAGTTACAACACGAGCGGGGTCATCGGACCCGGCGACGCGGACATTCTCGTGTCGCTCAAACCCGGCCACGCGCCCACGGAAAAATATGTGCGGAAATTGCGCGAGCGCTTGAACCGCGAGTTTCCGGGTACGATGTTCTACTTTTTGCCGGCCGACATCGTCAGCCAGACCTTGAATTTCGGGCTGCCGGCGCCGTTTGACGTGCAAATCGTCGGGCGCAATCAGGCCGGCAACCGCGCCGCGGCTGCGCGCCTCGCCGATCGGATCCGGAACATTCCCGGCGCCGTCGACGTACGGATACAACAGCCGGACAACTGGCCGCAATTCCTTATTTCCGTCGATCGCTCCAAGGCCGCCGAACTCGGCCTGACCGAGCAGAACGTGGCCAATTCGGTCCTGCTGGGCCTGAGCGGCAGCAGCCAGGTGCAGCCCGCCTACTGGCTCGACCCGAAAGTCGGCATCCAGTATCTCATCAACGTCCGCGCTCCCGAATACGCCATGGATTCACTGGGACAATTGAATGCCATGCCCATCAGCTCCAGCCAGCCGGGCGCCAACAACGCCGAGATCCTGGCCAATCTCGCCAGCATTTCGCGCGTGAACATCTCGCCGGTTGTTTCCCATTACAACGTGATACCGGTCATCGATGTTTATGGCAACGTGGATGGCCGCGACCTGGGCGGCGTCTTGAACGACATCCAGCCGCTGGTCGAAAAGGCCGGGAAAGACCTGCCGCGCGGCAGCAGCATCGTCATCCGCGGCCAGGCCGAAACCATGCGCTCCAGCTACTTCGGCCTCGGCGTCGGCCTGGTCGGCGCCATCGTGTTGATCTATTTCCTGCTCGTCGTCAATTTCCAGAACTGGCTCGACCCGTTCATCATCATCACCGCCCTGCCCGGCGCGCTCGCCGGCGTGGTCTGGGGATTGTTCCTGTCGCAAACCACCTTGAGCGTCCCGGCGCTGATGGGCGCGATCATGAGCCTGGGCGTGGCCACGGCCAATTCCGTGCTCGTGGTGACCTTCGCCCGGGACAATCTGCTGCGCGGGCTCGACCCCGTCACCGCCGCGCTCGAAGCGGGCGTCGGACGCATCCGCCCGGTCCTGATGACGGCCCTGGCCATGGTCATCGGCATGTTGCCGATGAGCCTGGGTCTCGGTGAAGGCGGCGAGCAAAATGCGCCGTTGGGCCGCGCCGTGATCGGCGGGCTGGTGTTTGCCACCATTGCCACGCTTTTCTTTGTCCCCGTTGTTTTCAGTTTCATGCACCGGCACCGCAAGCCGGGCAATCCATCTCCCACGCCATGAACTCAATTGCTTCCACCCCCACCCCGCCCGCACCGGTTCGTTTGACCCGGATCGGACAGATCGTTGTCGCGCTGGTCCTCGTCGGGCTGCTCATCGGTTTTGTGCCGCGCTGGTTTTCCCGGCACCGGCTGCTGGCGGCCACCCGCGCTGATGAGGTCACTACGGTCGATGCCGTGTATCCGACGGTAGCGAAACCCGATTTGGGCACGCCGTTGCCGGCGGAAGTCGTGGCCTTTGTCCAGGCTTCCATCCATGCCCGCGCCAGCGGATATTTGAAATCCTGGTTTGTGGACATCGGCGAGGCCGTCACGAACGGCCAGCTCCTGGCCGAGATCGACACGCCCGAGCTCGACCAGCAACTGGCCCAGGCCCGGGCGGAACTGGCCCAGGCCAATGCCGCGCTGGACCTCGCTAAAATCACCGCCGACCGCTGGACGGAACTGCTCAAGACCGCCAGCGTGAGCGAGCAGGAAACGGCGGAGAAAACCGCGGATTACACCCTGAAACAGGCCAATGTCGCCGCCGCGAGCGCCAACGTGCAGCGGTTGGAGGACCTGAAAGGTTTTGACCGTGTCACCGCCCCGTTTGACGGGACCATCACCGTCCGGAACACCGACATCGGCCAGCTCATCGCGGCGGACAGCGGACCGGAATTGTTCCGCGAGGCGCAAACCGACCCGCTCCGGGTCTATGTCCGCGTGCCCCAACCGCTCGTTCATGCCATCCGCCCCGGCCAGAAGGCCGAGCTGATCTTCCAGGAATGGCTGGGCCGGATTTTTACGGCCACAGTGACCCGCACCGCCGGCGCGGTGGACCCGGCTTCGCGCACGTTGCAGGTGGAATTGCAGGTGCCCAATCCGCACGGCGAGATCCTGGCCGGCAGCTATGCCCAGGCGCGTTTCAATGAGGCCGACGACGGCCAGGTGCTGACGCTCACCGACAATGCGCTGATTTTTCGGGCCCAAGGCATGCAGGTCGCCGTGGTCGACCATGACAGCCGGGTGCAACTGCGTTCCATCCGGCTCGGCCGCGATTTCGGCAACACCGTTGAAGTGCTGGGCGGACTTGAAACCGGCGAGCGCGTCATCGTCAATCCGCCGGACTCCATCGCCGATGGCATGACCGTACAGGTGGCTAAACCGGTAGTGATCAATTCCCTGAAATGAAGACCGGCGCCATCCAAAGTAGCGCAGGCGTCTCGCCTGCGCGCGGCGGCGAAGCCGGCGCAATGATCGCGTTGACGCGCTCGCCAGGCAGGCGAGACGCCTGCCCTACTCTATCGGCCTTCACCATCTTCTGCGCCGTTCTTTTTGTTGCCAGCCTCGCCGGTTGCGCTGTGGGGCCGGATTACCATCGCCCGGCGGCGTTGCCGGCTCAGCCGCTGCCGGAAACGTTTACCACCGACGGCCCCGTCAGCACCAACTCCCTGGTCTGGAAAATTGCCGAACCTTCCGACCGCAAGGCCTGCGGCGACTGGTGGCGGCCATTTGCCGACGCGGAATTGGACCGGCTGGAACTATTGGCGGTCACCAACAATCAGACCCTGGCTGCCGCGGCCGACCAGTTTGAACAGTCCCGCCAGCTGGCGGCGGAAGCGCGGGCGAATTTCTTCCCGCAAATCTCCGCCGGGGGCAGCCCTAACGGCGAGCTGATCCGCCAGCGCACCAGCTTCAACGCACCCTCGCTCGGCCATGCCGCCAACGAATCGTCCACTTACAACACGTTCACGGCGCCGATTTATCTGGGCTGGGAAGTCGATCTTTGGGGCCGGGTGCGACGCCAGTCGGAAGCCGCCCGGGCACGTTACGTCGCCGCGGCTGATGATCTGGAATCGGCCCGGCTCGCGATCACCGCCGAGGTGGCCGACGATTATTTCACCCTGCGCGCGCTGGACAACCAGCACACGCTCGTCGTCAACACGATTGATACGTACCGCCGTTCGCTGGCCCTCACCCAAAACCGGCGCCGGGGTGGCATCGTTTCCGACCTCGACGTGGCCCAGGCCGCCACACAACTTCACGATGCCGAGGTCCAGCTGCCCGTCATCGAGTTGAATCGCGCCCAGTTGCTCCATGCGCTTGCGGCGCTGTGCGGCCGGTCGCCGGTGGATTTTGCCGTCGCCACGAATGGCGGCGCGCGCGCCACCGTTCCGGAGGTGCCGGCCAGCCTGCCCGGTGAATTGCTCGAACATCGGCCCGACATCGCCGCCGCCGAACGCCGCATGGCCGCCGCCAATGCCGATGTGGGCGTGGCCAAAACCGCGTTCTTCCCGGCCGTCCGGTTCAACGGCGTCGCCGGCTACCAGTCCGTGGATTTCAACTCGTGGTTCAACTGGCCGAGCCGCCTCTGGGCCGTCGGGCCGTCCATTCAATTGCCCCTGTTTACCGGCGGGTTTAATCGCGCGCAGCTGGCCGCCGCGCGGGCGGCCTACAATGAAACCGTGGCCGGCTATCGCCAGACCGTGTTGAATGCCTTCACCGAGGTGGAAGACGCACTGGCCGCCCAGCGGCTCCTGGCCGAGGAATGGACCGCCGGAAACGAGGCGGCAATCGCCGCCCGGCGCGCACTGGAAATCGCCAACAACCGTTATAATGCCGGGCTGGTGACCTACCTCGACGTCGCCACCGCCCAGACCACCGCGTTGAACAATGAAAACACGGTCGTCCAGCTGGAGGGCAGCCGGCTGGTCACCGCCGTCAACCTGGTCAAGGCGCTGGGCGGAGGCTGGCCGGCCACGAACACCCTCCCGAACTGGAAGACATCCGGGAAATAATCCGGCCCCGGAATCAAACGACCTGCCGCAGGGATTCATCCGTCACCCGCTGGCCCCAGGCGACCCGGCCGATCTTTTTGGCCAGCACAAACCTGATTTCGCCGCCGCTCACCTTCTTGTCCAGCCTCATCGCGGCAAAGAGTTTTCTTCGCTGCGCCACATTCAATTTGATCGTCACGGGCAGTCCGGTCCGCTGAAACAGAGCGGCAATCCGTTCTGCGTCGCGTTCCGGAAACCCGATCTCCATCGCGGAAAGTTTTGCGGTGGCAACCTGGCCGATGGCAATCGCCTCGCCGTGCAGATATCTGCCGTAACCGGAAATATTTTCGATGGCGTGGCCGATGGTGTGGCCGAAATTCAGGATCGCCCGCAGGCCGCCTTCGGTTTCATCCTGGCCGACCACCTCCGCCTTGATTTCGCAGCAGCGCGCGACCACGGCAGCCAGCGTCTTCACGTCGCGCCGGAGCAGCTTCGGCAAATCGCGCTCCAGTTGCGCGAACAGCTTTGCGTCGAAAATGATGCCGTATTTGATGACCTCGGCCAGACCCGCGCGAAATTCCCGTTCCGGCAGCGTGGCGAGGGTGGCGAGATCGCACAACACGAACCGCGGCTGGTAAAACGCGCCGACCAGGTTTTTCCCGGCCTTCAAATTCACGCCGACCTTGCCACCGACGGAGCTGTCCACCTGCGCCAGCAACGTCGTCGGCACCTGTACAAATGCGATGCCGCGCAGATACGTCGCCGCAATAAATCCGGCGAGATCGCCCACCACGCCGCCGCCGAGGGCAACGATGAAGGATTTGCGCTCGAGCCGGTGTGCCGCCAGCAGGTCGTACCCGGTTTGGACCGTCTTCAGGCTTTTGGCCGTTTCCCCCGCCGGAACCACGATCAGCGAAGGAAAAAAGCCGGTATTCGCGAGGGAGTTGAATGCCGCCTTGGCAAACCGTTTGCCGACGTTGGTGTCGGTGATGATGGCGCAGCGTGAGCCAAGCTTCAGCCGGGCGCATTCGCCACCCAGCTGCGCGAGAAGCCCGGCGCCAATTTTAATGGCATAACTCCGATCACCCAGTTGGACGGAAACCGTGCGCACCGGCCAAGAATAGGGACTGCCGGCGCGGTGTCAAAGTTTTGCCGGCTTTTTTGGCAGCTGCCATTTCGTGCAGTGCCGAGCCTGCGGCTCGATCCGATCGGCGCACAGCGCCGGCACTACAACCCTACCATGACTTTGCCGTCTTTTGTATTCCGCTGCGCCCGGATTCATCCTAACCTTGGTCCATGGTTTCAATTTTATCCGGCCGTTTCAAAACCCGGGTGGCCATCGCCCTCCTGGCCGCCACCGCTTTATGCGGGTGCGCCACCAAACCGGCCACGGCAAGCCGGGCGGAAGCGGACCTACCAGGCTTCACCCTTTATCTCGCGGGCGATTCCACGATGGCAGACAAGCCGCTGTTTCCAGCCAACCCCGAGCGCGGCTGGGGCCAGTTGCTGCCGATGTATTTCCAGGACGGCGTGCGGGTCCAAAATCACGCCATGAACGGCCGCAGCACAAAAAGTTTCATCGATGAAGACCGCTGGAAAACCATCACCAGCCGGCTCCAGCCCGGCGATTACGTCATCATCCAATTCGGCCACAACGACGAAAAGAAGGAGGACCCCAAGCGCTACACGGAACCGTTCGGCAGCTTCAAAACCAACCTGGCAAGCTTCGTGCGCGAAACCCGGGAGCACCAGGCCACGCCAATCCTGGCCACGCCGGTGGCCCGGAGAAAATTTGATGGGGACGGCAAACCGGTGGACACCCACGGGGATTATGTGACCGCCGTGCGGCAGATCGCACAGGAGCAACATGTCCCCCTGCTTGACCTCAATCGACTCAGCACGGAATTGTTGGCGCAACTGGGACCGGAATCCTCCAAACGGCTCTACGACTGGATCCCCGCGGGCGAATTCGAACGCGACCCGAAGGGCCTTTCCGACGACACTCATTTCAACGCTTACGGCGCCAGCCGGATGTGCGACCTGGCCGCCGGAGAAATTGAAGCTTCTGTCCCCCAGCTGGCGACCCGGCTCAAACATCGTTCGGCTGCCGATATCAACAAGCCTGCTCTGGAAAAATAAGACCGGGGAACCGGCAGGATAGGCATCTTGAGCGGGACGGGATTTTAAAAAACGTCCCGCCCGCAGGGATGCGACTGGTCCTGCGGGCGGGAATTGTAACCCGACTCCGTTAATCGTATTCGGCGAGCGTCAGCAACCCTTCCGGATTGGCGACGCCGGCGCCTTGAACAAAAATAATGTGCTGATATCCCAGGTTTCGCAGCCCGACAAACAAGGGCGTGCCCCGGTCGCGGAACTGGGTGCCGATTTGCGGTTCGGTGTAATTCTCCAGCATGATCACCGCCGTCTGGTGCTCGGGCAGCGCCTGGACCTGGGCCAGAACCTTGTCATTGTTTTCCCGGCTGGAGGCTGCCGGCTGGACGATCTGGCAGGTGGCGTCATCCAAAGATTGGATGATCAATGCCGTATTGTCGGTGTTATGAAACGACTCCGGCGGCAGCGGGGTCGCGCATGAGGTCAACAGAACAGCCAAAGCCGCAAAACTCATGGTGCAAATGATCTTCATAATAATCTCCTGCCGGGGCTGTTGCAGCTTTAGTGCCATCGGCGGTGGGGTCAAATCCCGAACAATTTTTCCCGGGAGTGTAACGCTTTTGGGCGACTTTGTTTTCTTATGGCAGCGGATGTGACAGCCGGTCCCGTTCGTCTCAAAATGGAACAGCGCCATTCAGTCGGAGGTTGGTCAACCGCCGGATTTTACAGGAAACGCAGCAGCAACCCCGGAGCGCAGCCCAGAAGAATCACCAGCGCCGCCAGCAGGATCAGCGCGAACATCATCACCGGCGGAACCTGGATGGCCGGCGCGTTTTCAGCGGCGTCCAGCACGTAGGCCTGTTTCAGCACCTGAAGGTAGTAGTAGAAGGACACCGCGCTCATGACGATGGCCAGAATCACCAGCCAGAGCAGGCCGAGGTGGTCGGCTTCCGCCGCCACCGCCGAGCTGAACACGAAAAATTTCCCGATGAAACCCGCCAGGGGCGGAATGCCGCCCAGCGAAAGCAAAAACACGAGCAGGCACAACGACAATGCCGGAGCCCGGCGGCTGAGCCCGGCGAAATTGGCCAGCGCGTCGCCGCCGGTGGCCGCTTCCACCACCGCCACGACGCCGAACGCGCCAAGCACCGTCAACGCATAGGTGATGACATAAAACATCAGCGCGCCCCGGCTGGAGGGCGTGTTGGCCAGCACGCCGAGCAGCATGTAGCCAGCGTGCGCGATGGCCGAATAAGCCAGCAGCCGCTTCACGCTCGTTTGCACAATGGCCGTGAGGTTGCCCAGCACCATCGAAAGCGCCGCCACCACGGCAATCACCGGCGTCCAGCCGGAAATGTACCCGTGCCAGACCGCGCTACCGGCCGTGACGGCAAATCCCACCGCCATGATTTTGGCCAGAATGTAAAAACTGGCGACCTTGGACCCGGCGCCGATGAACGCCGCGCTGGGCGTGGGTGCGCCTTCATAGGCGTCCGGCGCCCACAAATGGAACGGCACCGCCGCGACCTTGAATCCAAACCCGATCACCGTCGTCACGATGGCCACGAACAGCAGCGGATCCAGTCCCTTGCCGGCCAGGCAGGCCGCGATTTGCGGCAGGTTGGTCGTGCCGGAAAGCCCGTAAAGCAGGCTGAAACCGAACAGCAGAAACGCCGCGGACATGCCGCCGAACAGGAAATATTTCAACGCCGCCTCGCTGGACCGGGCATTGCGCTTGTTGAACGCCGTCAGGATGTACAGCGACAGGCTGGCCAGTTCCAGCGAGATGAAAATCATCAGCAGGTCCTCGGCGCTCACCAGGAACATCAGGCCCAGGGTGGCCAGCAGCACCATCGCCAGATATTCGCCAACGTGTTCGGTGAATTTGCCGGACTCGGAAATCAGCACCGTAAAGATCGTCAACACCAGCAGCACAACCTTCAGGAAATTTGTCCGCGGATCCACCACCAGCATGCCCTGAAACGCGTCGATGTATCCGTAATGGAAGCGCGTGAATATCGCCGCCATCACGCAGCCCAGGATGGCAACCAGCGCCCCGGTCCGAAAACGCAGGGCAATGGATTGCCCGCGCATCGCAAGCAAATCCACCGCCAGCACCAGCAGTACCGTGATGGTCAGGACGGTTTCCGGCGCAGCCGCCTTCAGCACTTCGAGGTAGTTCACAGCGAACCTCCCTTCAATAGCCGTTCAAACAGCGGCGAGTTCAGGCAGGGCTGGATCCAATCCAGCAGGAGACCGGGGAACAGGCCGATGGCCAGCGACGCGGCTAGCAGCATCATGGCTCCGAGGCGTTCCGGTACCGTAATCGGTTCCAGCGGATGGCTGTGGCCGGGCTTGGCCGGCGGCGAGTCGGAATAGAACGCCTTTTGCATCGCGCGCATGGTGTAGGCCACGCCCACGATGATTCCCACGCCTGCCAGCAGGGTCGTCTTTGGAAACACCTTCCACGCGCCCATGAGCACCTGGAGTTCGGCAACAAACCCGCTGAAACCGGGCAACCCCATCGACGCCACGCCCGCCAGCACAAACGTCACTCCCGCAAACGGCAATAGTTTGCCGAGCTGCATCGTCTGGAGATCGTTGAAATCGCGCGTGTGCGTCCGATCATAGACCATGCGGCCCACGACGGCGAACAGCAGCCCGGCGATGATGCCGTGCGAGAACATTTGCAGCACCGCGCCGCTGAGGCCGATGGTGTTGAGCGTGGCCAGGCCCAGCAGCACAAAGCCCATGTGGCTCACGCTGGAGTAGCCGATGACAAATTTGAAGTCCCGCTGCACCAGCGCCACCCCCGCGCCATAAATGATCCCAATGACCGCCAGCGCGGCGATTTCCCCCTGCCACATGCGGACGCCTTCGGGAAACATCACCATCGCCACGCGCAGGCAGCCGTAGGCGCCGAGCTTCATCACCACGCCCGCCAGCAGCATCGAACCGGCGGTGGGCGCGGCCACGTGGCCGGTGGGCGCCCACGTGTGGAACGGCCACATGCCCGCCAGGATCGCAAACCCGATGAACACCAGCGGGAACACCCAGTGCTGGAAGCCGGATGAGAAATGGACCTGTGACAATTCCATCAAATTGAGCGACGGGTGTCCAAGCTGCACGCGGGCCACCACCCAGGCCGCAATCAAACCAATGAGCACGAGATGGCTCCCGACAAAGGAATAGATCGCCAGCTTCATCGCGCCGTATTCCTTGCGCGTGCTGCCCCAGCGGGCGATGAGGAAATATTTCGGGATGATCGTCAGCTCGTAGAACACGAACAGCAGCAGCACGTCAAAGCTCAGAAACACGCCGTACACGCCGCCAATCAACGCCAGATAGAAGGCGAAAAATTCCTTGGTGCGCTTTTCAATGTTCCAGGAAAATAGAACACCGGCAATCGCCGCCAGGCCGGTCAACACCACCAGCACGAGGCTGATGCCGTCGGCGGCCAGGTAAAAATTCGCGCCGATCGACGGGATCCACGGGACCTTGACAATCGTCGCGACTTCGCCCGGGTTCGCCTGCTGCATGGCTCCGGCAAAGGCCGCCCCGCAGCCCGCGACCGCCGTCAGCAGCGCGATGATGCGCGCCGCCCGCGCCGCCTCGCGCGGCAGGAGCATCAGCACCAGCACCCCGATGAACGAACTGTATATGGTCCAGGCCAGCATGGTCAGAAAGTCAGTTGTTGCACCATCCTTACGACGGTCGCGTCAATAAAGCCCAGTACGAACTGAGGCCAGAGGCCCAGCGCAAACATCAGCGCGATGGCCGGCAGCACCAACAGGCGCTCAGACAGTGTGAGATCCGGGAATTTCGACCAGCGCCCGTTCAGCGGCCCGCAAAAAACGCGCTGGATGATGGTCAGCATGAAAATCGCCGTCACGAGCAGCCCGAGGGTCGCCACCGCCGCCGCCCAGGGCGCCAGCGGGAACACACCCTTGAAAATCAGGAACTCGCCCACAAACCCGTTCAGTCCCGGCAGGCCCAGCGATGAGAACAGCGAGATGCCCATCAGGCCGGTGAACACCGGAACCACCTTGCGCAGGCCGCCGAAGTCGTCCAGTCCCCGCAGCCCGCCGCTGCGTTTCTCGATGAGCGCCACGAACAGGAACAGCGTGGCCGCCGTGAGGCCGTGGTTGAACATTTGCAGCAACACGCCGTTGAGCGCCGCGGCCTTCTGCAGCTCCGGCTGGTTCACCCCCGCCGCCGCGCCCGTCACCGCAAACAGCGCGAGCAGGCAGTAGCCGAGATGGTTGATGGACGAGTAGGCCAGGATGCGCTTGAGGTCGCGCTGGGCAAATGCCGCGCAGGCCGAGAGCACGATGGTCAGCAGCGCCAGCCACAGCAGCGGCGTCAGCATCAGCCGCATCTGCTCGGGGAAAATCGGCAGCAGGATGCGCAGGAATCCGTACACGCCCATCTTCGACATGACGCCGGTGAGCAGCATCGTCACCGGGCTGGGCGCCTCGGTGTAAGCCGCCGGCAGCCAGGTATGAAACGGCACGAGCGGCACCTTCACCGCAAACCCGAGGAAGGCGCCGAAAAACACCAGCAGGCCAATCTGTGACTTCCAGCCGATGGCGTCGCCGAGTTTGGCCGTGATTTCACCGCGCTTGGCCATGTCGGCGAGGTCGATGAAATCAAAACTGCCGGTGGCCAGCTTTATGGCCAGAAAACTCAGAAGAAGCGTCACGCTGCCGACCATGGTGTAAATGAAAAACTGCGTCGCTGCCGGTCCGCGTTTGGGCCCGCCCCAAAGTTTGATCAGGAAGAACGCCGGGATGAGCACCAGTTCCCAGAACAGGAACCAGTGGAAGAAATTCAATGCCGTGAACGTGCCGAACAGCCCCGCCTGCAGCCACAATACCAGGGCGTAATAAAGCGGCGCGCTCCCCTGGGCAGGACGCGTCACTCCGTGCGTGCCGTCGTCACCATCAAATATGCTTCCCGACACCAGCAGGGAAAGCGGGACCACAATCGCCGTCAACAGTACCATCAGCAGACCAAGCCCGTCCACACCGAGGAAATAGTCAATGCCCAGCGGCTTCTTCACCCATTCATGTTTCTCGACGAATTGGAGGCCGCCGGAGGCGGCATCAAAATGCATCCAGAGGCACAGCGCCCCCGTCAGCCCTACCAGGCTGAACGCCAGCGCAAGCCCGCGCGCGAGCCGCCTTTGTTCGGCGCCCAGGCCGACAACAACAATGCCGCCGAACAGCGGGACAAGCGTCAGGATTGTCAGCCAGGGGAGACTCATGATTTGCGCCCCCAGATCAGGAAGAGAATCAGCACCACGAGCGCCACGCCGATGACGCGGAGATAATTCTGCACGCGGCCGCTGTGCCAGCCCGACAGTTCGCCGCCGCCTTCCCGCAATGCTTCACAGCCGGTGTCAAACCCTAGGTTCACCACAAAATCATCCGTGAACCGGTAGAGCCGGGCCAGGCCCAGCGTCACCCAGGTGACCAGCAACACCACCCCGCCCCAAATCCAGCGGTCCAGAAAATCGCAGAACCCGGCCGCCCCGGCGTTGAATCGGATGACCGTCGCCTCGTAAATTTCATCCACAAAATACTTATTCTCCAGCAACCGGAAGACGGCCGGTTGCGCCACCTGCAGCACATCGGGTTCCTCCACGGTCCGGCGCAGGCGTTTGCCGTAGAGCCACCAGCCGAGACCCAGCCCGGTGAACACTATCGCCGCCGACGCCAGCATCAGGCCAAGCGTGCCGCCCTCGGTCAAGCGGCTGAAATCGAATGCGGCCGGCTCGCCCTTGAGAAAACCGTCAAACCACGGCCACGCCGGCGTGCCGATGAAACCCAGTAAAATGGCGAACACCGCAAGAATCACGAGCGGCAGGGTCATGACCGCGGGACTTTCGTGGGGTTCACCTTGATCTTCGTAGGAGCCGACGTGAGGAGGCTCTGACTTCGTTCCGGTGCGCGCGGAAGAAATATGAGCCTCCTTACGTCGGCTGCCACGATATTCACCAAAGAACACCAGCGCCACCTGGCGCGTCATGTAAAACGCCGTCAGCAATGCCCCAGCGCAGCCGATGAAAAAGGGAATATGCGATACCGGCCAGCCATGCGCCGCGTGAAGGATTTCATCCTTGCTCCAGAAGCCGGAGAAAAACAGCGGAAATCCCGCCAGCGCCAGCATGCCGATGGCATAGGTCGCAAACGTCACCGGCATGAATTTCTTCAGCCCGCCCATCTTCCGGACGTCCTGTTCTTCATGGCAGCCGTGGATGACGGAGCCGGACCCGAGGAACAACAGCGCCTTGAAGAAAGCATGGGTGATGAGATGGAACATGCCGACCGCCACGCCGCCGACGCCCAGACCCAGCATCATGTAACCCAATTGAGAAACCGTGGAGTAAGCCAGGATGCGCTTGATATCGGTCTGCGCCACCGCAATGGACGCGGCAAAAATCGCCGTGAGCGCGCCGATCCACGTCACCACCGTTAGCGCCGTGGTCACCGGCACTCCCTGCTCTCCGGCCACGGCACCCGCAGACATCAGCGGATAAACCCGGGCCACGAGGAAAACGCCCGCCGCCACCATCGTCGCCGCGTGGATGAGCGCGCTGACCGGCGTGGGACCTTCCATGGCATCCGGCAGCCAGACGTGCAGCGGCAACTGGCCGGACTTGCCGACCGCGCCGAGGAAAATCAACAGCCCGATGGCCGTGGAAACCGCCATGCCGGCAGCCGTGATGTGCGTCACCATGGCTGAGAGAGCTGATTGTTCGAGGCAACCAAGACCGTTGGTTGTGTAAAAATTCAACGTGCCGGTCTGGGCGTAAAGCCAGACCATGCCCAGCAGCAGGCCGAGGTCGCCGATGCGCGTGGTGACAAAGGCCTTTTTGGCCGCCGCCGCCGCGCTGGGCTTGTGATACCAGAACCCGATGAGCAGATAGCTGGTCAGCCCGACGAGCTCCCAGCAGATAAAGAACAGCAGCAGGTTGTTGGCGATGACCACGCCGAGCATCGCCGCGGCAAAGAGCGACAGGAAGCAGAAGAACCGCATGAAATTCTCATCGTGCGCCATATAGCCGACGCTGAAGATGAAAATCAGCAGGCTGACAAACGAAACCATCACCAGCATGATGGCCGTGAGCGGGTCCAGCACCCAGCTCAGTTGCAGCCATTGGCCGCCAAACTGGAGCCAGTTGAAACCGGCGACCTCCCGGAACGCACCGTCGCCGTGATGCAGCAGTGTCGCGCTGAGCGCGCACAGCGAAAGCAGGAAGGCCAGGACCATCGAGCCGATGGCCAGCGTCGCCGCCAGCTTCCGCTGCGGCTGCTTGTTGACGGCGATCACGGCCGCCGCCGCCAGCGGCAGCACGGGGATCAACCACAGATTTTGGGCGATCCAGGTCATCCCTTCAAATCCTTGATTTCATCCAGGTTGGCGGTTTTGTAATGGCGGTAAATGGCGATGATGAGTGCCAAGCCCACTGCCGCCTCCGCCGCCGCAATGGCGATGGAGAAAATCACGACCATCAAGCCCGACAATGCTTCGGGATTCGGGCCGTAACGCCAGAACGCGATGAAATTCAGGTTCGCCGCATTCAGCATCAGCTCGATGCCGACCAGCGCCAGGATGGCATTGCGCCGCGTCACCGCGCCCGCCAGGCCGATGGCGAAGAGGAGCGAGGAGACGAGGAGGCAGCCTTGCAGCGGTGTCATGAGCGACCTCCTTTTGCAGCTTCGTGGGGGCCGACGTGAGGAGGCTCAGTTTTCCTGAATGATGCAGCCTCGTTACCTCGGCTCCCGCTGGAATTTGAACGCGGCTCTTCCTTCATCGCGATAATGACTGCGCCAATCAAGGCCGCCGTCAGCAAGAGGCCGATGACTTCGAGCGGCAGGAGAAATCGGGTCATCAGATGGTCCCCGATATCCTTCACCGTGGCCCGGGGTATCGACGGCATGTCCCGGGCCAATCCCGGACTGTTCAGCGTCGCCCAGCCAAGCATGGCGAAGACCACGGCGGAAACAATGATGCCAACCGACCACCCGGGCGCCAACACCGTCTGATTTGGCACCGCATCGCTGCGCGTCAGCAAGACCGCAAAGACGATGAGGATGGCGACCGCGCCGATGTAAACCAGGATTTGGGCGAAGCCGACAAACTGCGCGTCCAGCTGCAGATAAAGCCCGGCCAGGCCGGCGAGCGCCACCACCAGCGACAGCGCGCAATGCACCAGGTTGCGCAGGCTCATCGCTGCCGCCGCGGCCAAGAGCGTCACAAAAGCAATGATGATGAAGGGCAAAGACATGCTTAAACCGTTGAACGGTTGAACGGTTGAATCGAGAGCGGAGCGCGGCTATCCCCGCCGCAGCGCGTCCGACAGCTCGCCCCCACAGGGTTTCGCCCGGTGATCCGGCAATGCGGTCCGCTGCGGGTGGGACACCCGCGGGCCGTTGCCATATTACGATTCACGTTTTTCATTCGGCAAAGCGATAGATGCGTTTGCCGAGTTTTTGATCGGCCATCAATCCCCGGCCCAAGGCCGCATACACGCCCAAAATCAGGGCCGAGCAGGCCAACCAGCGCCCCGGTCCGCCGCCCATGAAATGCCAGATGCCGGCCGCGACAATGTTGAGCAGCGACATGGGCAGCATGAATTTCCAAGCGAAATTCATCAGCTGGTCCATGCGCAGCCGCGGCAGCGTGCCGCGGACCCAGATGAACACGCAAACCATCGCCATCAGCTTGGCAAAAAACCAGAAATACGACGGCACCCAGGTGAGAAACGAGAACGGCGCGGTCCAGCCGCCCAGGAAGAGCGTGATGCCCAGCCCGATGGCGGCGAACATGCCGAGGTATTCCCCGAGGAAGAACAGCGCGAACTTGAACCCGGAATATTCCGTATAATAGCCCGCGATAATTTCGGATTCCGCCTCCGGCAGGTCGAAGGGCGTGCGGTTGGATTCGGCGAGCGAGGCGATGGTGAACAGAATGAAGCCGGCCAGGCCCCACGGCGTGAACACAAACCAGTGCGCAATGCCAAACGTGTAATGATCTTGCGCCGCGACGATGTCCACGGTCCTGAGGGAGCCCACGATCATGATGACCGTGACGGCGGAGAGGATGAGCGGGATTTCGTAGCTGATCATCTGCGCGATGGCGCGCATGGCGCCCAGCAGCGAATATTTGTTGTGGCTGGACCAGCCGGCCATGAACACGGACAGTTCCACCGCGCCGCCCACGGCAAAGAAAAACAGCACGCCGGCGTCAAAATCAGCGGCGGTCATGTTCCGGCCGATCGGGAGCACCGCATAAGCCAGCAGCACCGGAATGAGGATGACGATGGGCGCCAGGAAATGCACCACCTTGTCCGCCGCGCGCGGCACGATGTCCTCCTTGGTGAGCGATTTGATCCCGTCGGGTATGAACTGGCCGAAGCCGCACAGCCGGATCTTCGTCAGCGGAATGCCGACGCGGTTGGGGCCGTAACGGTTCTGGATGCGGCCGAGGCCTTTGCGCTCAATCACTGTGACCAGGGCGAACAGCGTGGCGAACACCAGCGGGATGAACGAAATCGAAATCAGGGCGGACACAAACGGGCGCCAGGCGTCGGGAACAAACCCGATCGCCTGATGCTTCAAAATGACAAAAATCTGGTCCAGTTTTTCCAACATGCTTTCGCCCACGGAAATGCAAAGCGGCGCACAGCATCATCAACAATGCTTCACAAATCAAGAAAGAAGCCCACATGAAAAGGCCAATGGCTGAAGGCTGAAGGCTGAATCGAACCGCCAGAATGAAACTCCCCTGCCCCCGTCTTCGTCATTGGAAACCAAGGTTCGAAGCGCAAGAATCCAAACGCTGGTAAACGCCCGTCGGCGCTAATTTACGAAGATTAGCGGTTTGCGGCCTTCCCCTGCTTTCGCCTTTGGAATTCAGCCTTTTTACTTCTCAATTCCCAGCAATTCCACTTCGAAGATCAACACGCTGTTGGCCGGAATCACTCCGCCGGGGCTCTGATCGCCGTAAGCCAGCCGGGCCGGGATTACCAGCTGCCATTTGTCGCCGACCTTCATCAGTTGCAACGCCTCGGTCCATCCTGGAATCACGGCATTGACCGGGAAAGAGATGGGTTGGCCGCGTTGGATGGAACTGTCAAAGATCGTCCCATCAATCAACGTGCCCTGGTAATGCACCTTGACCGTGTCGGTGGCTTTCGGGGAATCGCCCACGCCGGACTTGATGACCTTGTATTGCAAACCGCTGGCGGTCGTTTTGACACCGTCCTTCTTCGCATTTTCAGCCAGAAAAGCTTCGCCGGCTGCACCGGCGTCGGCTTTTGCGCCGATACCGGCTTTCATCGGCGACTGATCTTTTTTGTCGCCACAACCGGCGATCAGACCGGCTGCGAGAATCAGGATAAACATTGATTTCATAGTATTCTCCAACCGCAGGGATTGATCTGCGATCTGCGAAGAATCCGCGAACCAGCCCGCCGGGTCAAGCCGCGAACCAGCCGTGAACCGGCAGCCGTCCGGCCTTTGTTTTCAACCGCGAATAGACATCATGGACACGAAATTGCCCGAGACCCGAATTTAAACCGCGATTCAATGTTGGACGTTCAATGTTGAATGTTTGACGTCGGATGTTTTACCGCTTTGGCCTTCAGCCTTCCTCCCCTCCGTCCCTCAACCGGCCCAATTTGCCCCTCAAATCCCCCAATATATCCCTAAATTGTTACGTTTCCGTCCGTTTCGGTTGAATGTTCTCCATTGGATTGATTATATGAAAACCAACGAACCTTTGCCCGGGGAAGAATCGGCGAATCCGCATCGCTGCATTCTTGTGATCGATGGCGACCCTGATGTCCGCCAACTCAGCGTTGATGTGCTGGCCGGCGCCGGTTATGAAGTCGAAGCGGTGGAGGATGGAGTTGCCGGCTGGAAGGCGCTTCAGACCGCCCACTACGACCTGGTCATCACTGACCACAAACTGCTCAGAATGACAGGCATGGAAATGATTGAGAAGTTGCGCTCAGCCGCCATGGCCATCCCGGTCATTATTGCCGCAAGACATCTGCCCACGCATGAATTTGCCCGCAAGCCGTGGCTAAAACCCATCGTCATGCTGCAACGGCCGTTCTCCAATGACGAGTTGCTGGCGGCGGCAATAAAAGTCCTGCGCCCGTTCGGCCATAACGTGGCCGCAAGCAAAGGTTGTTTGTTGAGGGTTTGGGGTTGAGGGTTGAAAACGAAGGCTGAAGTTTTGAATATTCAACATCCAACATCCAATATCGAGGACGAGAGCGAGGACGATGGGAATAGGAAACTGCGCCTGCCCTCCATAAGCGCAGCGTGACGGAGGGAACTTCGGACTTCGAACTCAAACGCCGTCCTTGAATAGCTCGTCACAATCGCCGAGGATTTGAAGAAACATCCAACCCCAGCTCCGAATTCGACCATGCCGTCGCCAACCAGCCATCCCCGCGATTCCCTGCACGCGATCACGCTGGAGAACATTCTCAATCAGATGGTCCAGCGGCATGGCTGGAGCGAGATGGGACGGCGCATTCCCGTCCGGTGCTTCCAGTTCAATCCGAGCGTAAAGTCCAGCCTCACGTTCCTGCGCAAAACCCCTTGGGCGCGAAAGAAAGTTGAAGACTGGTTCATCAGGGAGCTTGGAGAAAAGGCTGAAGGCTGAAGGCTGACGGCTGAAACGAATTGCCAAACGTTAAACTCCGATTTCGCATCTGTTCTCACTTTAGCCTTCAGCCTTCAGCCTGTAGCCTTCCCTTCAGGGGTTGACGCCGCGCCGGGTTCACGCTAAAGCTTCGTGGCCGCCTGAACATACCGGCATTTGCGGACGACGACACTATGGAAACGATTCTGCCATCCGAATTCAAACGCCAGATGGTCCTGCTGCTGGATGGCGCTCCCCATGTCGTCGAAGATATGCACACCAGCGGCACGGCCCAGACCCGGCATAAGCTTCACACCCGCCTGCGCCATCTCACGACCGGCCGCCTGATTGACCGCGTTTTCGCCGAAAACGAGCGCGTGACCGTGGCCCCGCTGGAAACCCGCCGCGTCACGTACAGTTACGCGAAGGCCGACGGGCAGGTTTTCATTGATATCGAGACGTTCGAGGAATTTGAGTTCAGCAACGAACAGCTCGGCGAGCGCCGCGGGTTTCTCAAGGAGAATGAGGAATACAAGGCCCTGCGGCTCGATGGCCGGCTCCTCGACATCGTGTTGCCGGCGCAAATACCGCTCAAGGTGGTGGACACCGCTCCGCCCAGCCGGGGCGGCTTGAGCGCGTCCTGGAAGGAGGCGAAGCTCGAAACCGGCCTCCAGATCATGGTCCCGTTGTTCATCACCAACGGCGAAATCATCCGCGTGGACACCGTCGAAAAGAAATACCTTGGCCGGGAAACGTCCGGGGAATAGGGCCAAGGCTGAAGGCTGGGAGCGAAGCTGAAGGAGAATTGAGCTATAGCCACCCTCTGGCGGCTGAACCCTTGACCGGATCGGAGATGCGAGATGGGGCCGCCGCAAACCAGTCGGAACACTCAACATTCAACACTCAACATCGAATCGCGATCAGTTTCGGGTCCGGCGCAATTTCGTGTCCATCCGCCTATCCTCCGTTGCCGTACTGCGTAGGATGAATGTCCATTGGCGGTCGGAATCTCTGCATCCTTTGCGTTCTTTGCCGTTCAAGTCGCCGCTGGACAGATGGCAATGCTTTTCAGCTGCGCCGGCTCCCGGCCCATGATGATGAGCTTGTGCGCGCCCGCGGAGAGTTTGAATCGCTTGGGAACAAATTCGTCGCTGTCAACGTCCCCTTTCCCGCGCCAGCCGACGGTCCGCTGCTCGAATCCGTTCGTCACTTCAATGTCCCAGATCATCGCCGGGTCTTCCGGCGGAGCGTCCACATTCACATAGAACGAATTCGCATCTTCGGCGGGCGCGTTCACCAGCGCCCGGATCACATAATCGCCGGCATTCGTGACGGTAAAAGTGAAAACCGCCTTGCCGCCTCCCGCAAGCTCGGTCTGCTCCGGCTGGGAAATAACTCCATTCGTCAGAACCAATGGCGCGTTCACCACGGCGGCTGACACGGGAAGCATCAGCACAGCCTGAATCACCTGGTTGGAGGCCGTTGGCGGAGCGGCATTGGTGGGAGCCTCTTGAGCGGACGACGGAACGGCCAGCGCACAAGCCAGCAGGAAGGCGGAGGATGTTTTCATGGAGCAACTCTTAATGCTTACGCCGCGCGGAGGAAAGGGTAAAAAGGCTGAAGCCTGAAGGTTGAAGGCCAAATAGGGAAATCAGCGAACTTGAACTTCTCTGGCAGGCAGGCGGTTGAACCGGTCGCAATGCGGCGATTCTTTTGCGCAAAGTGGCGTTGTTGTCGCGCCCTAAAACCAGGTAAACTTTTCGGCAATGTCCTGATTTGACTTCGGAGCGCGGGCTTCAGCCCGCTTCACCACACAAATGGCAAGGGACGATGAAGCGGCATGAATGCCGCGCTCCTTAAATCAGGACACTGCCAACTTTTCGAACCGGTTGACGAGAAAACAGTTCTGAAATATAAAACCGAGGTGAAATCCGAGATGAGCTGCAAATGGCTCCCGGTCCCGGGGCGCGCGGTAAAACCGATCTTGCTTGTTTTCTTCGTCCTGGTACTGGTCTTGCCGGCAATGGCGGATACGACCAACGAGGAACGAGATTTGTCCTCGTTTTTCGGAAAGTATTCGGGCGCTTTTGTGATCCTGGACGCAGCCCACGGCCATTGGCTGCGACATCACCCGGATCTGTGCCGCAAGCGGGTAACGCCGTGTTCAACCTTTAAGATCCCCAACTCGCTCATCTCCCTCGAAACCGGCGTGGCGAGCGACGCTGATTTCAGCCTGCCGTGGGACGGCACCAGATATCCGATCGAGCCATGGAACCGCGATCAAACGCTGCGGAGCGCATTCGCGGTCTCGTGCCTTTGGTTTTATCAGGAACTGGCCAGGCGCGTCGGCAGTCAACGCATGAACGAGTGGGTTGCCAAAATCCATTATGGGAACTGTGACCTCTCCGGGGGCGTCACCCATTTCTGGCTCAGCAGTTCCCTGACAATTTCACCCGACGAACAGGTGGATTTTCTTCGCCGCCTCCACACCCGCCAGTTGCCGTTCTCTACGCGCTCGGTCGACATCGTTCTGGACATCATGACCGTCTTGCGCCGGGGACAGACTGTTTACCGGGGCAAGACGGGAACAGCCGGCGATCCCGTAAAACAAATGGCGACCCAAGGCTGGTGGGTTGGCAGCGTCTGCACACCTAAGGGTGACTACTACTTCGCAACCTGCATCACCGGCGGAGACAATCCATCCGGCCGGACGGCGCGCCAGATTACCGAAAACATTCTCGAAGACTTGAAAGTTTTAACTTCGAGCACCGAACCTTGAAGCTCCAGCGCCTGGCGAATGGGAGGCGACAGGTCTGCAGCACGTGGCCGGTCAAACTGAACCGCTGGTCTTTACTCATCGGCGTAAATGAGCGGTTGGTTTCCGGTTCAACCCACTTCCAACTTACAATGCCGGGAGCGGCAAGGAGAACAATGGCCTAGCGAAATCCGTGCTCCGCACTCCGGATTCCACCGCTCCGCACCTAAATGGCGGGGCTGGTAGGAGGCGTTGCCGCGGCCTTGGCTTTAGCTTCGGCGGCGGCTTTCGCCTTCGCCTCCGCCTTCGCCTTTTCCTCGGCCAGATGCGCGTCCACCCCCGCCGCTTCCGTGGGATGGATCTTCTGGTAATGTTCGTTCGACCTGGCCAGCTTGTCTTTCGTGTACAACAAACCGCCGAACCGGTCGTCGGTGCTCAATTCAAACTCGGTGTCCATCTTGATGGCGTCGAACGGGCAGACCTCCACGCAAATCTGGCAGCTCATACATACCGAAATGTCGATGTCGAACGTGGCCGGATAAAGCTGGGGCTGGCCCTTGTAATCCGGCTTCTTGTCCTTGCTCTTGATGATGTAAATGCATTGCGGGGGACATTCCTTCTCGCAGATCTGGCACGCCACGCAGCGCATCCCCTTTTCCCAGTCGTCCCCGTCAAAAACCAGGAACGGAAACTGCCGGGTGTTTTCCTTGGGTGCCAGGCGCTCCTCAGGATATTGCACGGTGGTGAGCCGCTCCTTCGAGACGTAGCTCCCGAAGAAGTTCTTCGCCGTCACCGCCATGCCCCGGATGATTTCTTCGCCTAACATTGGGAGTCCCTTCGACGTTCGATGTTCGATGTTCGATGTTCAGAGTTCCCAAATTCCCAGTGCTCCGGTTCGGAAACATCGAACAACGAACACTGAACGCCGAACATCGAATAATTATTATTCATCGGTCCACCTCACCCAGCACGATGTCCACGCTGCCCAGGATGACCACGGTGTCCGAAATCCGGTGCCCGAGGCACATGTCCTCGAGGATCGTCAAATTGATGAAACTGGGCGGGCGCACGCGGTAACGATACGGATTGGGCGAACCGTCGCTGATGAGGTAAAAGCCCAGTTCGCCCTTCGGCGCCTCGACCCGCCCGTAAGCCTCGCCCGCCTTCGGCCGGAGCCCGCGCAGCTTGGCCTTCGGGTCCATGACCGGGCCGGACGGAATGTCGCGCAGCGCCGCCTGCAGAATCCTAATGCTCTCCCGCATCTCCAGGACGCGGATCATGTAACGGTCATAAACGTCGCCGTGTTCCCCCAGCGGCACCTTGAAGTCGAACCGCCCGTAGATGCCGTATTTGTCCACCTTGCGGAGGTCGTAATTCACGCCGGAAGCGCGGAGCATGGGACCGGTGACGGAGGCGCTGACGGCCAGTTCCCGGGACAGCACCCCGACGCCTTGCGTTCGCGCGAGGATGATTTCATTCTGGCTGAGCAGGGCCTCAAATTCGTCAAGAAACTTGCCGTAGCCGTCCGTCAACTGCTTCGCCTCGGACAGCCATTCCGGCGTGACATCGCATCGGACGCCGCCGAAGCGCATGTAATTGCACATCATGCGGGCGCCGCTCACCGATTCAAAAAGGTCGAGGACTTTTTCGCGCTCGCGGAAGGCATACATCATCGGCGTGCCCAGCGCGCCCATGTCCTGGGCGAAAAATCCGATCAGGCAGGTGTGGTTTTGCAACCGGGTCAATTCCGCCATGATGACGCGGATGTATTCGGCGCGTTCCGGCACTGCCAGACCCGCGAGCTTTTCCACCGTGAGCGCATAGGCCCAGTTGTTCGTCATCGAACAAAAATAATCCAGCCGGTCCGTGTACGGCATCGAGGCCAGGTAGGGAATGTTCTCGCCGATCTTTTCGTGGTTGCGGTGGAGATAGCCGAACACCGGCTTGAGCTTCACCACCTTTTCCCCGTCCAGCACCACGTCCATGCGGAACACGCCGTGCGTGGACGGATGGTGAGGCCCCATCGAAATTTCGAGGAATTCCCCAATCGGTTCGCCCGCCTGGTTCGTCTTCGGCAGGATCTCGTAATTGGGCTTGCCCGGGGGGTCGGCAATGGCGCTCACGCTTTCACCTCCGGCGGGTAATGCTTTTTGGCCAGGTCCAACACCTCATCGTGCGGCGTCGGCTCGTATTCATAATCATCCGGCGCAACGTAATCCCGGCGCATCGGATGCCCCTTGAACTCGTCCCACATCAGGATGCGGCGCAGGTCGGGATGACCCTCAAAAATGACGCCGTACAAATCGTAAACCTCGCGCTCCTGGAACTCCGCGCCGCGCCAGAGCGGCGTGAGCGACGGTAGCTGGGTGTTGTCCGCACGATTGGCCGTGCGCAGACGGAGCACCACCGGCCCGTGTTTCAATTCCATCGAATACAGGTGATATAACACCTCCAGATACCCCGGCCGCGGCGTCTCCATGGTCTCCTCGACCTCCTTTTCGACGCCCTCAACCGTGACCTTCTTCTTGACCTTGGTTTTGATGACCGCGTCCGGCCAGTCAATGCCCGTGACATTCGAGCAATAATCCAGGCGCAGTTGCAGGTCATCGCGGAGAAATTTTGCCGCCGCCAGGGCGTGGGCCGGGTCCACCAGCAATGAGCGTTCGCCCGCCGGACAATCGTTCGGCAGGATGTCGATTTGCGCCAGCGGCAGGAGCGGCGCGAGGCGCGACTTGATTTGTTCGGGAGTTTCCACGGTTCAGCGCTTGATCACCGGCGGTTGCCAGACGTCCCGATTGCTCGACGGTTCCAGATCCTGTTCGCCGTAGGCCGGCACCGGGTATTCACCGGGCACATCGGCATTGAGATGGCGCGGCCGGTCCGGTCCGGTGAGCTTCTGCTTCAGGATTTTTTCCTGCAAGGTCATGATGGCGTGGATCAACGCCTCAGGCCGCGGCGGACAGCCGGGAATCGCCACGTCCACCGGCAGATAGCGGTCGATGCCCTTGAGCACGTTGTAGCCCTGCTTGAAAGGCCCGCCGGAGATCGCGCAGGCGCCCATGGCGATGACATATTTGGGCTCGGGCATCTGGTTGTACAGCCGCACCACCAGCGGCGCCATCTTCTTGGTGACCGTCCCGGCCACAATCATCAGGTCGGCCTGTCGGGGCGACGGCCGGAACACCTCCGCGCCGAAGCGGGCGATATCATACCGGGACATGGAAGCCGCGATCATTTCAATGGCGCAACACGCCAGGCCAAAGGTGAGCGGCCACACGGAATTGGCCCGGCCCCAGTTGTACAGTTCCTCCAGGGTCGTGGTGTAAACCCCCTGTTTCTGCAATTCGCTTCTTAAACCTTCGTCAATCATGGTGAAAACATCCTGGCGTTTCGAGGGACAACCTTGCCGCTCACTTCCAGTTCAGCACTCCCTTCCCCCAGGCCCACACCAGTCCTTCGACCAGCAGCAGGAGGAAAATCATCATGGCCAGAAATGCCCCCACCGACAACCCGACCGGTCCGCCAAAGGAAACCGCAAACGGCAGCAGAAAGATCGTTTCCACGTCAAACACCAGGAAGATGATGGCATAAAGGTAATACTCCGATCGGAAGGAGACCCAGGCATCGCCCTTGGATTCCAAGCCGCATTCGTAAACCGCATTTTTGTCCTTGCCGGGCTTGTTCGGCGAAAAGAACCTGGCCCACGCCCAGGCCAGCGCCAGCGGCCCCAGCGCAAACGCCACGGCCACCACCATCAACAACACGATGACCCAGTAAGAATTTTGGGATGTTTCCATCACACTTCCATTTGTTTGGGGAGCACCAACGGCATTGCGTTTCCGCAGGAAACCGTCGAATCAACCGCCCTTGCGTCCATTCCGCGGATGCCTCTGCCGTGCTGCCCGCCAGCGCCAGAGGCTAAAACAGCCGGTGGGAAAGTCAAGCATGACAAAATCAAAACCCGTTGCCAACTCCCGGAATGGCAACGGGAAAGCGGTGCCGGACCCGGGAGCACCAGCATCCTTGCACCAGGTCACCAATCCAGTTTCAATACGACAAGGGCTGACCTTTTGACAGACCCTTCCTCATCGCTGCAAACGCAGGTCAAGTCAATTTCTTCCATTGCGCAACGAAAAACGGCGCATAGCCCAACAGTGCCGCCAGACATACGATCTGTATGCCCGACCAGCCGAAACCATAATCGAATGGGACGGGTTTGAGCCCATCCACCAGCAAGCGCCACAGCAGGTAGGCGCACAGCATGCCCTTGAACATCAGTCCCGGCTGCACGGACCAGCGATCTTTCACGTGGCGCAGCGCAATCCATAACGCCGCCGCGAACGCGATCTCGTAGAGTTGCGTCGGATGGCGCGGAATGCCGTCGCCAAAATCGATGCCCCAAGGCATGCTGGTGGGAACGCCAAACGTGCCGTCTTCCAGCCCGGCGACAAAACAGCCCAAGCGCCCGATCATCAGGCCAAGCAGAACGGGAAAAACGAAGGCATCGCCGGTCGAAGTGCGCACGCCAGACAATTTCTTGGCCAGTTCCACGCCAATCAACCCGCCCAACAAACCGCCCACCATTGACTGTCCCGCGAACCAGACTTCCGGCTTGTTCCAGTAATGCGGCAGCAAATGGGGCACCTCGACCCAGAACATCAGCTTGTTACCTATGGCCGCGCCGAAGACGCAGCCCAACAACACCGCGAACCGCCCTCCTTTCAGCAAGGCGCCGACGGGCACGCCCGCCCGCCGCTGCAGCCAGCGGTAATAGAACGCGCCAATGGACAGCGCGGCGGCTTCGAACACCGCGTGGACGAAATGGGGATGGTCGGTGAGTGGGAACAAGGGTTCACTCTGCGGTTCAGAACATGCCGCCGGTTTCTAGAAAGCTGCCCCGATCACCAGAATCCCATAGACCGGAATCAAGGCAATATCCGTTGCCACGCCCGCCACAATAATCAGCGGCGCCCCCACACCCTTGGCCAGGATCGTGCTCATAACGGGCGGCTTGGCATCTCCGGGATTGTACAATTTGAAGTTGCGATGGGTCGTCAGTTTCTCCATCTGCTCGTCCGAGAGCTTGATCGCCGGACAAACCACGCCTTCGATGTGCACGCGTTTGCTGTATATGCTTTTCAATCCGATATCCTGGCTAAAGCCACCTTTCACAAGCTCCGCCTGTTCTTCCGAAGAAATTGGCTTGGGATCCCCATAAACCAGAACCAAATCGCCCCATATTTGTTTGTCTTTTAGATACAGCCTTTCCTCGTCCGCATGAACTTCCATGCGCCGGCCGTCGAGTTTCAGCTGGGCAATGCGTTCCAGATCTTCTCCGCCCTTGTTGAGCAGGTAAGTCTTCTTCAATCCGATGAATGCCACGACATGTTCCTGTCCCAGCTTTTTGGCAAGCGCCGCATCAGGTCGGCCGATGGCAACGACTTCATCCTCCAGCACCAGCTTGGGATCGGAACCTCCGCCTTCGCCCATATGCCCGGCTGCCTCCGTGGCCGCCATCGTCGCACACCCCATCGAACCCGCCACGGACACCACCAACCCCAACACGAGTGCAAGCCATTGAATCTGGCATTCCAGCTCATCTCCCTTCCGATGTAGCGAATCTTCAACTTCCCGGTTATTTGCGGTCAAGGGGTCATTCAAGTGTGTGCTGTTTTTCATTTCGTTTGCTCCAATATTGCAGGTAATCCGGTGCGGTCCGGCTTCATCTCGACCACCGTGCCGTTGTCCGCGCCCGCGGCATCACCGTATTTCCTTTGCATTCCATAAGTTTCATTTTCAAACAAGCGGTATCTCATTTCAACTTCATTATCGCTCCCTGCCGCCGAGTCCGCCTGATTTCTCTTCGTCTGCATTCGTCTGCCTTCGTTTTGTGTGCCAGCGGCTTAACATTGTGATCCCCGGGTCAAAGCGCAACAGCCTCCCTTGCGCATACAGACAAACAACTTGGATGCCGGGCAGAAACCAAAGGCCGCCGTTGTCTTGAGCAGGCAGAAAACCACCAGGCAATACCATCCAACCTGGGAATCCACCAGCATGGCCACCATGACCGCCAGCGACATTGCCGCGCCCATGCCGTGGGCAAAGCGCATGGCTGGAACGTCCAGAAATACGTAATGCTGCGTTGGAAAAACCCGGAGACCAGTCTGCTGGTAAAGCTGGATCATCGGGGAACGCTGAACTTTCAGAATGACCGACAAAACCAGAATGGCAAACACCGCAGCCACCAGCCAGACACTGTGAAGGTATAATGCCACCCAGAGCATCACCGTCAGGGAAATCCGGCAAAACGCAAATGCCGGCCGGGGAATCTGCACGACTTCCGGCCCCATCGAAATCGGAAAGAACATGCCGGTGCGATCGCGATATTCCCCATAATCGGGAAATTGCGCGAGCAAAGCCTTCTCTTCCAGTTTTCCACGGTAATACATCGCAGGAACAAAAATGAACAGGGTGGCCAGCAGCGAAGCCCAATTCTGAAACACCAGGGAAGCCCCGCAAAACATCCAGATGAGGCTCGCATAGAGCGGATGCCGGACATAACGATAAACACCGCCGGTGACGAGCGTGTGGTCCTGGTAAATAATCACCTGGTTTCCCCAATTCCGGCCCAGGGCAAACCGGCCCAGAATGTTCACCGTCGATCCCAGCACCAGAAGCGCCAGCCCGGCGATGGCCATCGGAAAACCAATGGCCGGAATTTCGTAAGCCCCGATGCGGAATCGGATGAGCAGATAGATGATCGCGAAGAACGCCAGCATGGAGCCGGTTTTGACCAGGCTGGGCCGCTCGCTGCGGATAGAATGCGACCGCCGGGCGAGCTGGAAATTCATGAACACGGCGGTGAGAACCGAAACGGTGCAAAACGTCACGATCAATCGGGCGCATCCCGGGAACGTCTGCAGTTCCTGGACCAGCCGGCCGAAGATATCAATGGGTGGGGAGATAGTGGCTGACATATTTGGATCGGTGCAGGAGGTTGTAGGCGGAAAAGGGTATCTTGTGCAAATCCGGGGTGATGACATGGACGCACTCCTTCTGCATGGCTTTCATGTCGAAATTATATGCGTCCAGAAATGAAACCACGCTCAGGCGAAAGACGTTGTCATTGATGTATTGGACCCGCTCCGCCTTGGGTTTGAGGAGAAATGACGGCGAAAATCTTTGCAACATGCCGCAGCACGAACCGGAAACATTGGTCGCGGCAATGAATTCTTCCGCCCGAAAGGCAAAGGTGTTCCGGATGTAAGGCAGAAACTGGCGCAGGTCAATGCCGCGGGTGACCGGGATGTAGGCGCCTTGTTTCCGGTAAAGGAAAGTCACCGCCACCCGGTCCACATCGCAGGGCAATGGAGCGAAATCAGCAGCCTTGACCAGGCCGGCGGTCTGGGCTTCAATTTTTTGCAGGACGCCCGTGAGCGTGGCGCGGTTTTGCGGCGGTGCGGTCACGGGACGCCGGCCAAAAAAGGCCATGGGTTGGAAATTGACCCCGCGAATGTTCCGGTGCCGCATGGCGAATGCCACCACGTCCCCGATCTGGCCGTCATTCTCCCCGGCCTGCACCGTCATGACCAGGGTGGTGGGCACGTTATGTTTTTCCAGCAGCTTGATGGCCTGAAGCTTTTCCGGCATGTAATCCTGGCCGCGAAGTTTTCCGGACACACGCCCGTCCAGCCCGTCAAACTGCAAATACACTTCAAAATTCCCCACCAGCCCCGCCAGCGCCTTGACGAAGGGCTCGTCCGTGGCGATGCGAAGTCCGTTGGTGTTCAGCATCACATAGGCCAGCTTGGTGCTCCGGGCATAATTCAGCACGTCCAGAATCTGCGGATGGAGCGTGGGTTCGCCGCCGGATAATTGAAGAATTTCCGCATTGCCTGATTCGGAAGCGATGTAGAAATCAATCATCCGCTGAATCGCTGGCAATGGAAGCCCGCCCGGGCGGCCGGATTCCGCGTAACAGGTGGGACAGCGCATGTCGCAACCAGTGTTGACCTCGATCAGGCCGATGCAGGTATGCTGCTCGTGATTGGGGCAAAGCCCGCAATCATACGGACAGCCGTTGACGAACCCGGCTTGCAGTTCGCACGCTGATCCCGGCCGGCTGAACTCATTGCGATGGATGAAATACCCCGCATCGTCCTCCAAAAGCTCCTCCTGCCGCCCGTGAACCGCGCAATGTTTCCGGATATAAACCCGGCCATCCCGCGCCACGATTTTGCCGGGAACCGTCTGCAAACATTCCGGGCACAGGCTCGTGGTGTATTCCAGAAAGTCGTATGATTTTTGTTCCATGATTCAGCGTTGAGTCACTTTGTTCCCGGATTGCCGCTGCCGCAGCAGAAAACCAACCGCTCCCAGCCCCGCCACCCCGAGTGCGGCAAATTGATAGCCGGAGAACGGCCCGGCGATTTGCGGTGTGTCGCGCATGAATTCGTGGCTGAAACGAAAAAACCCGTAAGCCATCAGGTAGATGTGGAAATGCTGGCCAGGCAGAATTTTTCGCCAGCGCAAAATCAAAACCACCCCGAGCATCAGCGCGTTGAAAAGGAATTCCACCGGCACGGCCGGCCAGCGGGCGACACCATGAACATCGTTGATCGTGTACCAGTTTGCATCACACACGCGTCCCAGGCAGCAGCCCTGCAACAGGCAGCCGATGCGGCCGAGCATGATGCCGGCGGGCGCGATGATCGCGAACCAGTCGCCGGTCACGCCCCGATAGCCGAGCAGGCGCTTGGCGATTTCCACCGCCGCATAGCCGCCGAGCAGCGCGCCAGTGATGGATTTTCCCGTGGCCAGGACAAGCCAGCGGTTCGCGTCGTGCCAGTGCAGCCAGCCTTCCGCGCCGAGATAAACCAGTTTCGCCCCCAGGAACGCACCCGTCAGCGCCGCGACGTAAATCAGCACGAGCCGCGAATCATGCCGCGCCAGCCGCGACCAGAGCACGATGCTCACAAAAATTCCCGCGAGCATCAGCCAGCCGTAGGCGGTGGAGTTCGAGAAGGGCATGGTTTAGATCAAAATTTCAGTGACGCGCAACAGCCGAAGAAGAAGGCGATAAAGCCATTCAATAATATCAGCAATAATGCACCGGCAATTGCCCCGCCGGTCCCCCGTCGGAACAGCAAGGCGGATGAAATAAAACAACAAAAAATGCTGGCCGCACAGGCCAGCCAAAGCAGCGTATTCTGTTCAGACCCGGAAAGACTGCGGTCCAGGCCGCTGAAGAGCGCCATCAAAATGGCGGCCGGGGCGAATCCAAGGCACAAAGCGATGACGGGAGAGCCGGTTGGCCTTTGCCGTTTGTTCGGTTCATGGTTCATAAGTTTTTCCGGCCATAGATGAATTCTAAATACCACCACCTGAACAGGCTTGAAAAAGGGCGATGATACAACTCAAAACAAAGAAAAAGGCCCCCAGAAAAATTCCGAGAATAATTCGTACGGCCTTGTTCCTGACCCCCCCAGACTGCCTAATCCTCCAAGCAAATTACAGATGACGCAGAGGAAAAAAATGAACATGCCCCAATCCGGATCCGGCGTTTTTTTAGAAACGAGGGCGAGCAAAATGGGAATGGGAGCCAGACCAACGGACAGCCAGACCAACGTCATTGCGGGATTACGTTGTTTTTCGTTGCGGAGGTTATTTGTCGCACCGTCTTGCTGGGGGTCAGGCTTGTTTCTGACAAATGCACGCGACAGCAGAAAAGCCAGGATGACAACGGCTGCCAGCATGACTGGCACATGCGCGATGGGAACCATTCTAAACGCGGTGATCAGTATTGACAGTCCTGAAATTAAAATCATCAGAACCACTGCAACCGACAATGCCGTCCCAAGGCTTAAGCGCTCTTCCCTTCTGGCCGGCCCCGCAAACCAGCACCCCGCCATGCCGTAAACCGCTCCGCACACTGCTCCGTGAAACACATTAAAAATGGCGCCAGCGACTTGCACTGTGAAGTACGAGTCGTACGTGATATGCCTGAAAAACAACTGCCAAAAATGAAAACGCGACAAAAGTGCCGGGACAAAAAGCAACACGATCGCATACCAGAACCGGTCCCGATGGCGCATCAAGCGCGCAACCGGGCCATCCGCATTGCTGCGACAACAACGCACCACCCAAAAAACAACTCCCACCGCGGCCAGCAACTCGATCAGCCAGAAACCGGACATGAAAGGAAAACGGTTGTTCATATCGCATTGGTCATTTCGTTTTGCAATCCGCAAAGCCAGAATAGTAGCGGCAGAACGAATCCAGTTTTCCGTCCGGCCGGATGACGTGCGTGCAACAGCGGTCGATCCGGTCCTCGTCCCAGGTCTGCGCGTCCATGAACGGCTTGATGAACAACCGGAAGGTGTGCGATTCGTCCAGCTCGAATTTTTTCAGCAGTTCGCCCAGCGGCTCGGATTCGCAGCCGCACTTCATCAAATCTTCGAGTTTGTATCGCACCTTGGTGCCCAAAAACCCCTGCACATTCTTGAAATCGATGAAGTCGCTGACCGACTGCACCAGCCCGCCGATTTTGAGCAGGTAGCCGATGGTCGCACAATTCGGATCGCCGCACGGCAAAGGCGTAAAATCCTCAAAACGCAATTTGCCCGCGGATTGCCCGACCGCGGCAAGAATGATATCGGCGGTATTGAGGCGGGTTAAGGGTTGTTCGTCGCGGGCCGGTTGATTTGGAATGCGTCCGCTGGTGAACAGGGGTTGAAATGAAATCCCGCGCACGTTGGGCCAGCGTAGGCCGAAATCAATCGCCCCCCAGACAAACGGCAGATTTTCCGGCGTCACGGTCATGGCCAGCGTAACCGGCAGCTTCATTTCCCGGCAACGTTCCAGGCAGCGTTCGCGCAACGCGCGCAAATCCGCGCCCCGCAGGAATTGTTGCCCGGCTTCCTGCACCCCGTCGAATTGCAGGTAGAGCTGGAACTTGCCGTAACGAAACGTTGCCGCCAGCTCGTGGGCAAAGGCATCCTCCTGCGCAATGCGGACCCCGTTGGTGTTCAGCAGCACGTAATCAATGCCGGGATGCGACTGCAGCCAGCGGAGCAGTTCGAAGAATTGCGGATGCAATGTCGGCTCGCCGCCGGAAAGCTGGAGGATTTCAATCTTTCCTTTTCGATCAATCACTCCCTGAATGCGGCGCTGCAAATCTTCCAGCGGCAGGGCATCCACTTTTTGGCCGGCGCCAACCGGTGAATCCGCATAGCACGTCGGGCAGCTCAGGTTGCAGGAGTTGACAATTTCGATGAGCGCAAGACAGGTGGACAGTTTTTCCTGGAGGCCGAGCGCTTCCCCAGGATCGGCATTGCGGCCGAGCGTTCCGGTATTGGAACCATCCGCGGAACAGCACGAGCTGGGGCCGCAACCGCAGGATGTATTTTCAGCCCGCCCCTTCGCGAGCCAGTAAAAACGGGCGTCGGATGCGATGCAAACGCTCGCTTCACCGTGTTCCGCACAGGTGCGTTTGAGCAGGACCTTCGCCGGGATTCCGCCCGTACGCCAGACCTCCGCCGGGCACGGTATATGGCAGACCGGGCACCGCGACACGGTGCGTTTGAGCAGTTCGTCGGTGAGTTTTAAAACTGGAAGTGAAGTTTGGATGGACATTTTTCAATTGAAGCGTAACTGGAAACCACTGGCCAGACAGCCGAAGCAACTCATGCCGATGCAAACCACAAACAGGATCAAGGCAAACAATATGCCGAAGATTATTCTCAGTGGCGCCGTTCTTCCCAGTTGCCGCCCCAGCATCACGCCACAGACGATTCCAGCCACGCCACTGCCAAAGAAAGCGATGCCAGGCGAAGCGTTGCCAGCTTTCGCACCCAATAGGACAGCAAGAATGGTCAGCACGACCGGCGCGAGCAGCACGGAAAAAAAGATTAGCCAATTGGTCTTAACTGGCGGCAATGGATGCGGTACTGAATCAGTCCCGGATGCGGAGAGGTCGCGGCCGCAGAACGGGCACCAAGCCTCCACATAATTTGCGGGCAGTTCTTTTTGGCAATGCAGGCAGTTCATTGGAAATTACATCACAACGACAAGGCAACCTACAAACAACACCCCGAAGGACATGGCCGCATAAACGAAGAGCATCCCGAATGAATACAGGAACCCCGCCAGGACCATTCCCAGGCCGGAATTATGTTTGATCTTCGCCAGGTAAAATCCCGAGAGCAGGGCGCAAAGGATAAAACAGCATTCGATCGAAGCCAGGCCGCCACGGTGTGTGATCAGAATGAACGCCACCACAAATGGCAATAGCAGGAGAACCCACACCGGCAACAGGCGGGGTGGTTGATGGGCGCCCAGCTCGGAGGCATGTTCTTCCCATTTCTCTTCGGTCCAAACATCAAGCCCGGAGGAACGGGGATATAATGGTTGCTTGAAAGCGACCGGCAGTGTCACCGCCAGATTGCCCGCCGATAACGGGATAAAAGTTGCCCGTGGCGGGATGAACAACGTCCTTCCACAACCGGGGCAATCGATACGCTCGCCGCAATAAAGGTCGTCGCAGGCGACGTGCTGGGAACAATGCGGACAGGCAAATTTGATCTCACTCATACGGATCCGCGTTGGGTGGGCGCAGGATCGCCGTCCTTCGCCCCGTGAACCAATCGCGGCTGGCGCGGATAGAGCAGGAGGTAGCCGAGGGATATCAACCCGGCAACGATGATGCCAAATCCCGCCTGCTGGAAAGTCGCCGTCCCGCGCGCCAGGCAGACCAGACCCAACACCAGCTCGACCGCTCCACGCGCGATGCCCACCTGCACCCACACCACATGGCGAATGGGATTCGTCGCCGCCACGACATAACCCAGGCCCATTGTTCCCAGCGCGCATCCCCAAAGGCCGATGATGTAACTCACACCGTCCGGCAAGTCCTGGAAGTGAAAAGCCAGTTCGACCTGTTTGGGCAGAAAGATGAGCAGCGCACCCAGTAAAAAAAGCACGGCCGCATCGAGCAACAACAGATTGCGCAGCAGGGTCAGTTTCATAATTTGGATTTGGTTCGTTCAGTCACACATTTGGCAATGCCGGCAGTTGATTTCAGTGAAACGTCGTCGTTGAACAACAGCCCCCACCCGCCGTCATCAGCCAGTTCGCTGACCAAAGCAGGGCCGTGACCAACACCCCGAGCAGCGCAAAGCGCATGCGGATTTCTCGAAACAACGCGGCGAGCCAGAACCCGGCAGCGACCGCTCTCAGTGCCGCGAGCGGATTGGTCACCGTGAAGTCAGGCAACGCCAGGCGAAGGATGCTGGGCAAAAATGCCAGCGCAAAAAAGAACGGCAGCGCAGCGTGAGCGAGCGGATTAATCAGCGCATGGAGAAGACTATGAATGAGTGTTTTCATGATTCAATCATGCGCTTGACGCGACGATAAAGGTTTGTTGGTTAAGGGCAAGTGATTGTTCATCCACATATTATTAGCGCAGAACTCCAGAAGTCGGCGGTTAAGCCGGCGGATAGGCCGCTGACGAAGACCACAGGGCCCGGCCGGCATCAATGGACTCAAAATCATCTTCACGTGAACCATTTAACCCGGCGGCTTCGAAAGTTGTTAATTGATAAAAGTTGTCACGGTATCACTCGAATCAATGGTGCGAACCCCGGTCACGGTGACCCTCCGACAGCGACAAGAATTCACTCGTCCAAATGAGCGACCATGGCCCACGATGCCGGGTCCATTTTGAAACGCCTTGGTTGTGCTCTTCCAGGCGCTGGAAAACATTCCCACTCAGCCCGATATAATGCTTTCCGGCGGTGTTCCTGATAACATAAACCTGATAGAAGCTGGTCTCAGACATAAAAACCCCCGCTCGAGGCGGGGGGTTTAGATTGGTTGCGGGGCCAGGATTTGAACCTGGGA